>Ga0207674_10000609_pt1 | contig 46953 bp, 48 predicted proteins | sample KBSCornC72_FD_184303 | JGI IMG/M metagenome (GOLD analysis project Ga0207674, IMG submission 184303) | Corn rhizosphere microbial communities from Kellogg Biological Station, Michigan, USA - KBS Corn C7-2 (SPAdes) (version 2) | ecosystem: Host-associated > Plants > Roots > Rhizosphere > Soil ... | reverse complement strand
CAGTGAGTACGGCCCGCGCCGAATCGAGCTGGTCGTCGAACGTGAGACTGTATGCGCGCCTGCACTCCGCGATGGCAAGTTGCGTCGAAAGGTGTGCGCTCTGCGCCAATGCGCTCGCGCGCGCGAGCATCGCGCGCTCCGCCCCGCGTTCTCCCATCTCATACAGCTTCGCGGACAACTCTTGTCTACCCTCGACCACCAGCCACGGTTTGTCTGCGAATTCCTGAACGAGGACCTGCTCTCCCAGCGCAATGCGTTCGGCCGGGGCGAGCGGTTTGCCCGCGGCGTCGCGCAGATCGCTCGCGAGAACCGACTGCACTTCGGCCAGCGCCGTTTGACGCGCGGCTTCCTGCACGGCAGCATCACGCTGTCGCTGCGCCTCGCGCATCTGGGCTGCGGAGAATGCCGTTGCCCCCATGAGGGCAACTCCCGTGACTGACAGCGCCGACACGACCGTTCGGTTGCGCCTAATGAACTTGCCCAACCGGTAGGCTCGACTTTCTGGCCGAGCGAGCACGGGAAGGCCGGTTCGATGGCGCCGGAGATCGTCGCGGAACGCCGCAGCAGAGGAGTAGCGTCGCGCGGGATCCTTGTGCAGCGCCTTCATGATGATCATGTCGAGATCACCGCCGAGCGCGCGCTTCGACCTTTCGGGCGCGACAGTCGACGGGCGTGGCGGCTCGAGCTCGCAGACGATCCGCTCCAGCTCGGCCGGCGTCAGCCCGCGCACCTCGTATGGTCTCTGACCAGCCAGCAGCCGATAGAGCAGCACGCCTAACGCGTACGCATCCGTCGCCGTGCTCACCGTCTGGCCGCGAATCTGCTCCGGCGCCGCGTACTCGGGCGTCAGTGCAACGAGCCCGGTCTGCGTCGCGCCGGCCTCGTCGCCAGACCGCAGTGGATCGAGCAGCTTGGCAATACCGAAGTCGAGCAGCTTGAGTTGCCCGTCCGCACGGACGAGGATGTTCGATGGCTTGAGGTCGCGATGAATGACGAGGTGCTCGTGCGCGTATTGCACCGCCTCGCAGACCTCGACGAAGAGATCGATACGCTGGTCGATCGATAGGTGCCGACTGCTGCAATACGTGTCGATCGGCTCGCCTTCGACCAGCTCCATGGCGAAGTACGGCAGCCCTTCGGTCGTCAGGCCACCGTCGATCAGATGCGCGATGTTCGGATGCTCGAGGAGCGCGAGGATGCGCCGTTCCTCGACGAACCGGCGACGCACGGCTTCAGTTGCGCCGAGGTGGCGAACGAGCTTGAGCGCCACGCGCTGCTGGAACTCGGCGCCCTCGCGTTCGGCGAGGTACACGACGCCCATGCCGCCGTGCCCGAGCTCGCGAACGATCCGGAACGGGCCCGCGCGCAGAGATTCGGCGTGGTCCGACCCTGGCATCGGGTCGTCGAGCAGGACGCCAGCCAGGTCGATGGCGGGTGATCCGAGGAACCCGCTCGAGCGCGCGTGGGCGTCGAGCAGGAGCTGGACGCGGCCGCGGAGCGCATCGTCGTCGGCACAGGCGCGCGCGACGTAGTCCGCCCGTTCGTCAGGCTCGAGGTCGAGCGCCGCATCGAAGATGGCGTCGATCCGGAGGAACCGTTCGCGCTCCGCGGCGGTCAGCTCACGAGATCGGCTCGTCATACAGTTCCGTGTAGAGCCAGCTTCTCGCCTTTGCCCAATCACGTTTCGCCGTCCGCAGGCCGATCCCGAGCGCGTCGGCGGTTTGCTCTTCGGTCATGCCGCCGAAGAAACGACATTCGACGACGCGCATCTGTCGCTCGTCCAGCCCACGCAGTCGCTCGAGTGCCTCATCGAGTGCGACAACGAGGTCGGCGCGCTCGTCGGCGGTGAGATCGACATTCTCGAGTGGGACGCGAACCCTGTCGCCCCCGCGTTTGACTCGGCGTCGAGTGCGTGCGCGGTCGACGAGAATGCGTCGCATTGCAATGGCGGCGACGCCCATGAAATGCGCGCGCCCCGTCCACTCGACGCGCGTCTGATCGATCAGTTTCAGATACGCTTCGTGGACGAGCTCTGTGGTCGTTAGGGTGCGGCCGGGGGATTCGCGCGCGAGGTGTTGGTGTGCCAGTCGCCGCAGCTCGTCGTACACGAGGGGGAAAATGCGTTCGACGGCGCTCGGTTCGCCGGCGCCGGCGCGGAGCAGCAGTTCGGTTGCGGACAGCTGGTCTTCCGCCATCGCGCTGAGCGTTCGAGCGACACGTATCTCGCAGAACGCCGCCGGCGTCGGCAGGCGAGCGCGAAAGTTCCCACGCCGATGGCTGCGCCATCGTGCGTGAGAATCGAAATTGCTGGCCGCGTCAGGCACGCGCAACCTACTTGACGAAGAAGACCTTCACGGTTGCACTGGCCCTCCCCTGACATGCCGCTGGTCTGTCGATTCGGTGCAGAGCGTCCCGGCGTCGACTGCTGCGCTCGTGATGTCGATCGCGTGTGTAGACTCCACGTTAACGGCTCACGGCCCATTCCGGCCGCGTGGCTCCGTGCCCCGCGTAAACTCCGTCAGACTATATCCGGAGGTGCGGAAGGCGAGGCACCAGGATCGACAACGAGATGCGCGATGTCGGCCTCGGCGAGCAGCCGTCGAGAATTCACCCGAGGACAGTCGAGCGTCTGAAGGAGCAGGCCGATTTCCGCCGACTGCCACGCGAACGGGCCCAGGCCACCATGCAACCATTCACCGAGCACAACGCAACAGACATCGTCGTCGCGAGCCTGGCGGAGAGCAGGAGCGAACGCTTTCGGCAGATCATGAAGTCGGTGATCTCGCACCTGCACGCAATCGTCCGAGAGGTCGAACCCACCACGGCGGAGTGGATGACGGCGATCGACTTCCTGACGCGAACGGGTCAGGTCTGCGACGGGAAGCGGCAGGAGTTCATTCTTCTCTCCGATGTCCTTGGTGTGTCCATGCTCGTGGATGCCGTCAATCATCGAAAGCCGTCCGGGGCGACGGAATCAACCGTCCTCGGACCGTTTCATGTGCCGGACGCTCCGGCGTTGCCGATGGGAGCGAACATCTCGCATGGCCCGGACGGAGAAGCAGTGCTCGTGCGCGGGACGATCCGCGATACGGACGGACGACCGATCGGCGGCGCGACTCTCGATGTCTGGCAAACGTCAGCCGACGGGTTTTACGACGTTCAGGACGAACGTCAGACACCGATGAACTTGCGAGGCGTCTTCACGACCAACCAAGACGGCAGATTCTGGTTCAGAACGATCAAACCCGCGTCGTACCCGATCCCAGCCGACGGCCCCGTCGGCGAAATCCTGGGTGCAATGGGTCGCTCGGAGATGCGCCCCGCGCACATTCATTTCATCGTTGGAGCTCCCGGCCACGAGAGCGTGACGACCCATCTCTTTGTCGAGGGGGACCCCTATCTCGAGTCCGACGCTGTCTTCGGAGTGAAGGAAACGCTCATCGCCCCCTTTACGAAGTGCGATGACCCCGGCCAGGCCGCCGATCTCCAGATCGGGAATCCGTTCTATCTCCTGGAATGGGATTTCGTACTCGCGCGCATCGGCGACGCAGGCTAGCCTGACCCCTGAGTATCCGTCGCCTTTCGGAACCTCTACATCCCAGGAATCCCATGCGCCATGTTTTCCTCGCCGTCGCCACGAGCGTCGCGGTCTCGGCGACCACCGCCGCCCAGACCACAACGCGCCTAACGCAGGAGATCGCTCGCATCGAGCCAGCGAGCGGCGGGCGACTCGGCGTCGCAGCGATGCACCTGGAGAGTGGGAAGACGTTCTTCTACCAGGCCGACGAGCAGTACCCGATGGCGAGCACCTACAAGGTGCCGATGGCCGTGCAGGCGTTCACGCTCGCCCAGCAGGGGAAGCTCGACCTGAACCGCATGGTCGCGTGGGACACCACCGACCTCCACATCGGCAGCGAGGCGTTCCTGCTCTTCCGCAAGCCTGGGTTCGCGATGTCGGTGCGGAACCTGATCGAGACGATGCTCATCCTCTCGGAGAACAACTCGACGGACCTCGTGCTCGCGCTGGACGGCGGCGGCGCGGCGGTCACCAAGCGCGTGCGCGACGCCGGCATCACCGACATGCGCGTCGACCGCCCGACGGCCGAGATCATCGCGAACCCGTACGGCATCACCGACATCTGGACGAACGGCAAGTTCGACCGCGCGAAGTGGGAGCGTCAGTTCGCGGCCCTGAGCCAGGCGCGGCGCGACTCGGCGTGGGTCTACTACGCGCGCGACCCGCGCGACCAGACGAGCCCCCGGGCGATGCTCACGCTGCTCACGAAGCTCTGGAAGGGCGAGCTGCTCGATCGCGAGCGCACCGCGGAGATGCTCGACATCATGTACCGCTGCGAGACAGGTGCAGGGCGCATCAAGGGGATGCTGCCGCGCGGCACGCGGGTGGCTCACAAGACGGGCACGTACCCGGGCACGGCCAACGACGTCGGGATCATCGACCTCCCCGACGGCACGCACGTCGCGATCGCACTCTACCTCAAGGGGTCCAGCAAGATCGAGGGGAAGGACCTCGAGGACGCGCTGGCGCAGTCGGCGCGCGCGGTCTACGACTGGTTCATCTACCGCCAGTAGCTGGCGCGCTCGGTCGCGTGACTGATCGGATTCCCTACTGGTGGGTCGGAGTTACCGCGTGCTGCAGACTTGGGACGTCGCGCGCCCCGAGATAGCGCTCTCCGTTGATGAAGATCGAGGGTGTGCGGTCGACGGCTGAACGAAGGACCCTCGGCCTAACGACGCGCGCCGATCAGTCGCGCAGGAAATGGCAGGTGTACCCGCCGGGATTCTTGCGCAGGTAGTCCTGGTGGTACGCCTCCGCACTGTACCACGTGGACGCCGGCTCGATCGACGTTGTTACGGGCCGCTTCCACTTGCCGGACGCCTGCACGCGGGCGATCACCCGCTCGGCGATCTGTTTCTGTTCCGGCGTCTGTGGGAAAATCGCCGATCGGTATTGCGTCCCGACGTCATTGCCCTGGCGGTTGAGCGTGGTCGGGTCGTGCAGGCGGAAGAACCACTGCTCGAGCAAGTCCTCGTAACTGAGCACCGCCGGATCGAACGTTATGCGGACCGATTCAGCGTGCCCCGACCGGCTATCGTGCGTGTCGTCGTACGTGGGATTCTCGAGCCAGCCGCCCGTATAGCCCACGTCGGTATCGATCACACCGGCCACATCGCGCAGGATGTCCTCTACGCCCCAGAAGCATCCACCCGCGAGGACGGCGACTTCAGTGCGCCGCGCGGTCTCGACCTGATTGCTCATTGCTTCTCCTTTCACAGGCCAATGCCTGAAGCGACCCGAAAGTTCCCTGCCATCATGGCTGGCGTTCGCTCGATTGTGGAGCATCTTCGAGCTCGCGAGCGAGTCGTGCGCCGCCGCCTGTGGTCGGTGATTTCGCATCGGGTGTTCCTGTTTCACGCACACGTCGTCCAGCAAAATAGCCGTCGTGCCATCGCGTGATACGCGTCTACAGGTGGCAATCTGGATAGCCCGAGGTTTGGCCTTCGGGTGGCTGGGAATCGTCGCCACCGGGCTCGCATTGCCAGGGGGCCACCCGCCGCTGGTATTCGCGGTCGGCTATGCGGTGGTACAGGGCACCCTCGTGCTCGCTCCCATCGGCATCGGACTGGCTGGCATCGACGCGTGGCGTGCGCGACGCCAGACGGCTGCCGTACCACGGCGGACAGTCGCTATACTTGGCGCCAACGTGCTGTTTCTGGTCGCGGCACTCGCATTGCTGGGCTGGGCTTGGTTCGCCGCCACTCGCCGGTAAACCCGGCACTCACGAACGAGCGCGGGCTCTCACGCTTGTTAGGCACCGAGCACGTCGCTCAGAGCCGAAAGCGCCAGAAGGACTCGCCGGTCTCGCTGTCCACCGCGCGGTCCGCGCGCACGCGGAACACACGCTCGAGGAGGTCCCGCGGGATCGTGGTCGCATCCTCGGTCTCCAGCACGACGCGGCCGCCGTCGAGCAGGAAGAACGCGTCGCCGTGCTGGAGCGCCACATTCAGGTCGTGGAGCACGGCGATCACCGTACAGTCGACATCGCGCAGGCCCCGCGCGATCTCGAGCAGGTGCAGCTGGTAGTGCACGTCGAGGTTCGACGTCGGCTCGTCGAGGAAGAGGCACTTCTGCCCTCGCGCCGACTCGCCCTCGTTCCAGATCTGCGCGAGCACGCGTGCGAGCTGGACCTTCTGCTGCTCACCGCCCGATAGCGTGGGATACGCGCGGCCGCGGAACGCCGTCATGCCGACGACATCGAGCGCCGCGGCAACGATCTCGAGATCGCGCGCCGTCGGTGTGCTCCCGTAGTGAGGGTAGCGGCCCATCAGCACAACGTCCTCCACCGCGAGCGGGAACGCGACCTCCACGTGCTGCGACAGCACCGCGCGTGTGCGGGCCAGCGTGTCGACGGGGAACGTGTCGAGCGAGCGCGCACCTTCCGGCAACATGTAGCGCACGGAACCAGCCGTTGGCGTGAGGAGGCCAGTCGCGATCTTGAGCAGCGTCGACTTGCCCGCGCCGTTCGGGCCGAGGAGCACGTTCAATTTCCTGGGGCGAAAGCGCACGCTCACGTCGTGCAGAATCCGCGCGCTGTGCACCGCGTAGCTGACATGCTCCACTTCGACCATGGTCGTCGCTCAGCCCTGAAGCCACGCGCCGCCCTGGCGCGTCTGGCGAAGGAGAATTGCGAGGAACACGGGTGCGCCAACCACCGCGGTGATGATCCCGATCGGCAGCTCGGCCGGCGGAATGATCAAGCGCGCGACCACGTCGATGATCTCCATGGTGAGGGCCCCGAGCAGCGCCGACGCCGGGAGGAGAAACGTGTAGTCGGACGACTTGAGCATCCGCAGCACATGCGGGATTACGAGTCCGACGAACGCGATGACGCCCACCATCGCCGTCGCAACGGCCACCATGAGGGTGTTGGCCACGAGGAGCTGCATAACGAGTCGGCGGGGGTCGATGCCGAGATACGCCGCTTCATCCTCACCGAGCATCAGGGCGTTGAGCGCCTTCCCGGCGCGGAGCGACCAGCCGAAGCACACGACAAAGCAGATCGCGACGAGCGTCACGCCACGCCAGTCGGCCGTCGTGAACGTCCCGAGGTTCCAGAACGTGATGTTGCGGGCTTGTGGATCGCGTGCGACGTACGAGAGAAATCCGGTGCCCGCGCCACACACCGCGTTCACCGCGATGCCGGCCAGCAGCAGCGTGAACACGTGGACTTTTCCGAACACCGTCGACAGTCGATACACGATCATCGTGGCGGCGAACGCGCCGGCGAACGCGAGCGCCGGGACGGCCAGGGTGCCTAACGGGCGCGTGAACGTCCCGGCGCCGAACACGAAGACAATGGCAGCGCCAAACGCCGCTCCCGCGGACGTACCGGCGAGGCCCGGCTCGACGATCGGGTTCCGGAAGAGCCCCTGCATGAGCGTCCCGGAGACGCCCAGCACCGCACCGGTGAGCCCGGCGAGCAGGACGCGGGGCAGACGCAGCTGGACGAACACGTTACGGTCGAGCGCGTCGGCTGGCGCTGGCGGCGCCCAGCCGAGGAGCTGCGCGGTGAGTGTTGCGATTCGCGCCGGGGTGAACGTGAACGCACCCACGGCTGCTGACAGCACGAGCGACACGGCGAGCAGCCCCACGAGCGTGAGGAAGACGCCCGTGTGTCGACGGGATGGCACGTGCGCGGCGGTCAGTGCGGCGCGACGGGCTTTGACGTCGCGGCGGTTTCGGTCGGGTGGAACCATCCCGCGAATTTGCGGACGACAGCCGGCGTGCGGGGTCCAAAGTACATGATCTCCTGCTCGTCCACTCGATAGATGCGGTTCGACTGGGCGGCGGGGGTGAGCGCGACGCCGGGGAGCGTCTTGAATTTTTCGACGCTTCCGTAGCGGTCGAAACCGACGTCCGTGGCGATGATCACGTCAGGCGCCGCGCGCGCGATGAGCTCCGGCGACAGCCGCGCCATGCCGCCCACCGAGTCGATCGCGTTCTCGGCGCCGGCCCAGTGCAGCATCGCGTCCGCGGCCCCGCCGCGCTTCAGCGCAAGATAGTTGTTCATCATCTGCCCGAAGTGGATGATCATCACGCGCGGACGCTTCGCCGAGGACCACTGCACGGTGTCGCGCCAGAGTGAGTCCATGCCGGCCCGCCATAACGCGAGCACGCTGTCGGCGGCGCGCTCGCGGTGGAACTGCTGGCCGAGCTTCGTGAGCAGCGCCTGTGCGCTGTCGACGGTACCTCCGGGCACGAGCGTGACGACCGGGATGCCGACTTGGCGAACCTGTTCCAGTACTGGTTCCGGTCCGACGTTGCCGTCCGTGATCAGCAGGGTGGGCTTGGTCGAGATGATTCCCTCGGCGCTCAGTGCCCGATGGTACCCGACTGACGGCACCTGCTTGATCTGTGGCGGATAGATCGAGGTGAGGTCGCGCCCGACCAGCACGTCCTCCGCGCCAATCGCGTAGATGAACTCGTTGATCTGCTTCGAGACGCTGACGACGCGTGGCTTGCCCGAGTCGGCCTTCGGCGCGCAGCCGGCTGTGAAGGCGACGAGCAACGCCACCGTCATGAGGCTCGAGCGGAAGCGAAGTGCGATGGAGAGCGAGGCGAAGGGCATGAAGGCGTGGTGGAGCGTGTGAACGGTCGTGATGTCCGACAGACGTGCTAAGGTAATGTTACGCGCGCGACAGGCAGGGCGTTGGTGGCGACACGCTCATTTCGATGGCGCCGGAAGTCCCGGTGGGACATCGTTCGCCCACTTCCACGGCGGCGGGCCCTGGCGCGTCAGCGGGCCGTTCGTTAGGCGCGCACGCACCATGGTGATCGGCATCGGCCCGCCCTGCAGGATCGCGTCGTGAAACTCGCGGTCGGACATCTTCTTCGAGTCGACCAGCTCGTGATGGAGTGCGCGGATCTGCAACCCACCGATCATGTACCCGATCTGATAGAGTGGCGGGTAGCTCCCGTTGAACGACCGACGCACCTCCGCTTCCGCATTCGCGCGCTCGAAGTCCACGCTGTCGACGAGAAACTGGATTGCCTGCTCGGGAGTCATCTTCCCGAGATGGAAGCTCAACGAGAAGATGATTCGCGCGCTTCGATGCATGCGCCAGAACAGCGCGCCCAGACGATCCTCCGGCGAGACCTGAAAGCCATGGTCCCAGAGGAACATCTCCCAGTACAGCGATTGCCCCTCATACCAGAACGGCGTGGAGAAGAGCTGCCGATGTGAGTTGTACCGCTCGACCATGAACCCTTGCAGGTGATGCCCGGGGTTCAGCTCGTGGAACACCGTCGCGTGGGAGAAATGCGGATTGTTGCCGCGAAGACTCATCAACTTGTCCTCGTCCGCCATGTCGTTCGTCGGGTAGGAAACGAGGATCATCTCGCCGCCAAGGAAGAACGGTGACACCCGTTGGCGTTCGGGCGAGAGCATCTCCATCGACCAGTCTTCGCGCGCGAGTGGTGGAATCGTCACCCAGTCGTGCTTGTCGAAGAACGCCTCCGCCTGACGAGCGAGATCGCGAATGAGCTCGGGCTGTTTGCCGGGTTCGACGTACGTGTCCTTCACCTTCTCCATGGCGGCTTTCCAGTCATCGCCGAATCCCATCTCGCGGGCCGCCTTCTTCGCTTCGCTCAGACTGAACGCGTACTCGCGCTGGGCTATCGCGATGAGCTCCTCCGGCGTGTAGGGAATCATCTCGTACACGAGGTCCGCCTTGAGTCCCTCCGCGCCGATCGGATCACCGATGATCGGGCCGCCATCACTGCTGTTCAGGTCAGGCCTGCCCTGGCCGCGCGCCGCCGACGCGACTTGTGGAGCGGGAATTCCAACGACGCGCTCTCGGAGAACACGCGCGTAGCTCGTCATCGCGGTGTCCAGCTTCGCGACCGGATCCTCGAGCCACCACGAGAACAGCGGATCGTACCCGTCGTAGTAGTGATACCATCCCCTGATAACGCCACGAACCTGATCCAGGTTGTCGGCCGCTCGATTCGCGGTGGCCCGCGTCACGTGAGGCGGAGTGACGCGCGCACGAGTGGAGTCGGCTGACGCAGGGCTTCCTGACGTCGAGCCGCCGCGGCCGGATGCCTCGAACAAGCCGCGCAGACTGTCGATCTGCTTCGTCACCGAGGTAAGCGTGCGAGCGGCGGCCTGCGGATCGACCGGGATGAGATTCCTCCGAGTGTCTTGCAGTGCCAGCAGCTTGTCAGCGAACGGGAGAAGCACGCTCGACTCCTGTCGCATCGTTTCCTGTCGATCGAGCAGCGACAGCTCGTGAACGAGGTAGCCGTCGAGCAGGACGTAGTCGACACGTCCCTCCTGCTTGAGCCGATCGAAGTCGATCTCGCCGAGTCGGGTGCGCCATGCCGAGTAGAACTCACGCATGCGCCGGCGCTGATCGGGTGACTGCGGCGCGTCGTAGCGGCGCGTGAGCGACGACCGGTCGGCGACGAATCGTTGGATGACATTCGCGAGCTCACTGCTCGGGCGTCCCACAAGCGGCCCGAGTGCGGGCACGGACGCGAGAGGCGCTGCTCGCGGTGCCGGCGGCTGCTGTGCCTGAGCGGAGAACGTAACGAGCAGGCCGACTGCTGCCGGCCACCAGATGTGCAAGGGCATGGACACTCTCGAGTAGCGATGGAGTTCCGTTCGTGGCGGTTTGCCTTACGACTCGGCGGTTGCGACGGTGTTTCGTGCGATGCAGTATGGCAGGCACGAGGCTCTCGGCAAGGAGGTAGTCACCGTGCAAACGTCGTCAGTGCCAGCCAGTGCGACGGCGCCAACGTCGACGCGTTGGGCGGCCACACTCAGGGTTATCCAGGTCTTTCTCGCCATCACGTTCGGCATGTACGGGCTCGTGAAGGTCCTGGGCGGCCAGTACAACTACGGCGATTGGGTGATCGACAAGAAGACGGTAGACGGCACGTCTCTCGTGTGGGCGTTCTACGGGTACTCGCCGATGTATGGCCGCTTCACCGGGTTGTTCGAGCTCGTGCCGGCCATTCTCCTGCTGATTCCACGCACGGCCACGATCGGGGCTGCCGCGCTGTTCGCGGTCGCCTTGAATGTCACCGCGATGGATTTTGGATTTCACTATCCCGCCGTGAAGTACTTCGCCCTCGGCTACACGGTGTTGTTGGGCGTGTTGCTGTGGGCGGATCGCGAGAAGCTCTCGCTTCTGCTGCTGAGTCGGGAGCAAGCACGTGCCGTCGCGGTCTCACCATCCAGCGTGCCCGCGGAGGCGTCCCGACCGTTATTCTCCCCGGTGATGCGTCGCGTGCTGCTCGTTGCCGCGGGGCTGTTTGTCCTCGGCGCGGCGAACGTCGCGATGCTATCGATCAGCAAGGGGCCGGAACCGGTAGCACGCCGCGCGATCGAGGACCGCGTGGGGCCTAACGAGCGACTCGAGCTGTTGCGGAGTCGCCAGACGGGGCTGATTGGCGTGGACTGGACCGCCACGGTAGACTACGCGGTCGTCGGCGCCCAGTCGACGGATACTGTGACCGTTCACGCGCGCAAGATTACGGCACTCTTGCCCTGGCGAGTGACTCAGGTGACGAGCACGAAACGATCCCAATAGCGATACGGGTGTGGTCATGCACAACGGTTCATCAACAGATGCCTCAGGCGGGGGGACGCCGATTCGAATCGACGGCGTCTGGGGCGTGAGATACCAGGTCCGCGACGTGCGGCGCGCAATCGAGTTCTACACCAACACGCTCGGCTTCACCCTGGATCACCAGGCGCTGCCGGCGTTTGGCCAAGTCTCAATCGGTGAGCTCAAGCTCGTGCTCAGCGGGCCCGGCGCGTCCGGCTCGCGGGTGATGCCGGACGGGCGTGAGCAGGAACCTGGCGGCTGGAACCGGATCATTCTCCGCGTGAGTGATCTTCCGGCGCGCATTGGGGAGCTGAGACATCGCGGCGTGCGTTTTCGTAATGCGATGGAGGTCGGGCCTGGCGGCAGCCAGATCCAGGTCGAAGACCCTGACGGCAATGCGATCGAGCTCTTCGAGCCTGCGGGCCGTTAGCCGCGTGCCGCTGCTGCCGGCATCTCGCGTTCGCACTCGAGACTCCGCCACGCAACGGTAACCTAACGCTTCGGGACGGGCCCGGGCGCGCGCGAGGAGCTACCGCCGCCGCTGCGTTAGGCTCCGGCGCCACGCGGCCAGTACATGATGACCGCGACGCCTCCGAGGCACAGTAGCGCGCCAACCACGTCGGGTGCGTCGGGGCGGTGGCCGTCGAGCCACCAGCCCCAGAGCAGTGACATCACAACGAACACTCCGCCGTACGCGGCGTACACGCGTCCGAAGTGCGCGGGCTGGAGCGTCGGCACGACGCCGTACAGGAAGAGGAGCAGCCCGCCCAACGCACCCAGCAGGAAGCCGCGGTGGTCGCGGAGCCAGAGCCATACCAGGTAGCCGCCGCCGATCTCCATGAGGCCCGCGAGGACAAACAGGGCGACCGAACGGGCGAGTGCGGTGTTGGTCATCGAGCCTCACGTTGACATACCCCTAGGGGGTATATAGACTCCAGGGTACGCATAAGCGGAACACCACGATGACTCCCGGACCCGACGCTCACCACAACCACGCCGCGGCAAACGCGCCGATCACGCACGCACATCACGCCAGCGAGACGCACGCAGGGCATGCCGGCCAGGACAAGCGCCCCGGCCACGAACACGCCGGGCACGACAAACACGCCGGCCACAGCGTCGCGATGTTCCGCGACAAGTTCTGGATTTCCCTCGTCCTCACGCTCCCCACGCTCGTGTGGGGACACATGCTCGAGCGTGCGATCGGTTACCATGCCCCGACGTTCGCGGGGAGCCAGTGGATTCCAGCCGCGTTCGGAACGGCGGTACTTGCGTACGGTGGCTGGCCGTTCATCCAGGGTGCGTGGCGCGAGATCCAGGACCGCCTCCCCGGCATGATGACGCTGATCGCGCTCGCGATCTCCGTGGCGTTCGTGTTCAGTGCCGTCGTCACGTTAGGCTACCCGGGGATGCCGCTCTGGGAGGAGCTCGCCACCCTTGTGACGATCATGCTGCTCGGTCATTGGCTCGAGATGCGATCGATCTCGCAGGCCCAGGGTGCACTCGGCGAGCTCGCCAAGCTCCTCCCGAACACGGCCACTCGGCTCACGGGTGAAGGGGCCGCGGAGAAGAGCGACGACGTGCCCATCAACGCGCTGCACGAGAACGACGTCGTGCTCGTGCGGCCCGGGCAGAGCGTGCCCGCGGACGGCGTGATCATCGCCGGCGAAAGCGACGTGAACGAATCGGTGCTGACCGGGGAGTCCCGGCCGGTTCACAAGGCGCCTCAGGCGAAGGTCATCGCGGGAACGACGAACGCCGCCGGGTCGCTTCGCGTCCGGGTCACGGGCACAGGGGATCGAACGACGCTCGCCGGCATCATGCGTCTGGTCGAGCAGGCACAGTCGTCGCGGTCGCGCGCGCAGGCCCTCGCGGACCGTGCGGCGTTCTGGCTGACCTGGGTCGCGTTAGGTGCCGGTGCGGTGACGCTCGTGGGCTGGCTATTGGCTGGCGCCACCGCATCGTACGCTGTCGAGCGTCTCGTGACGGTGCTCGTCATCGCCTGTCCGCACGCCCTGGGCCTCGCGATCCCGCTGGTGATTGCTATCTCCACAACGTTAGGTGCCCGGAGTGGCCTGCTCGTCCGCGATCGTCGCGGTCTCGAGGAGGCGAGGAACGTCACGGCAGTCGTCTTCGACAAGACGGGAACCCTGACGCGCGGCGAGTTCGGCGTCGTCGCCGTGACGCCGGCTGCCGGTGTCGATGGGGACGCGGCGTTAGGCCTCACGGCTGGCGTCGAGGCGGACTCGGAGCATCCGATTGCGCAGGGAATCCTGCGCACGGCCAGAGAACGCCAGGTCGCGACACCTCGCGTGGAGCGCTTCGAGGCGCTGCCGGGCCGCGGTGTCCGCGCTGTCGCCAACGGGCGCACGTACTACGTCGGCGGGCCGGCGCTGTTGCGGAGTCTCGATCTCCGGCCGGACAGCCTCGTCAGGCAGGGGGCCGAGGCGGCGTCGCAGCGCGGGCAGACGGCGGTTTATCTGGTCGAGGAAGACGGTGGTGTGCGGAAAGTTCTCGCTTCGCTCGCCGTTGCGGACGTCGTGCGTCCCGAGTCCGCGGACGCCGTGCGCGCGTTGCATGACGCCGGAGTCGAGGTGGTGATGATGACGGGCGACGCCAAGCCCGTCGCCGACGCAGTCGCCCGCGAGCTCGCCATCGATATAGTGTTCGCCGAGGTGCTGCCCGGGGAGAAGTCGGGCAAGATCGAGGAGCTGCAGCGCGCGGGGAAGCGCGTGGCGATGGTTGGCGATGGCGTCAACGATGCGCCCGCGCTGGTGACGGCGGACGTCGGGGTCGCGATTGGTGCGGGCACCGATGTGGCGGTCGAGGCGGGGGACGTCGTACTCGTGCGCAGCGATCCACGCGATGTGTCACGTCTCATTACGCTCTCGCGCGCGAGTTACCGGAAGATGGTGCAGAATCTCTGGTGGGCGGCGGGCTACAACATCGTGGCGATCCCGCTCGCGGCGGGCGTGCTCGCCCCGTGGGGGATCGTGCTGTCGCCGGCGGTCGGTGCCGTACTCATGTCGCTGAGTACGGTCATCGTTGCCGTGAACGCACAGTTGCTGCGTCGTCAAAGTGCGTTAACGCCCGAGCAGTAATCCTGACGGATCCGCCCGATCCTGATGCATCCGAACACGCCTTCGTCTCTCGGGCCGGCCTACGCCGTGGTCTTTGCCGCCCTGTGGCGCACGAGAACAGTGACGAGAACGACCATAGCGGCGAGGACGACCAGGACGATGCTCGCCTGGCCCACGTACCGCTCGAGACGCGGCAGGTTGTGGCCGAACAGGTAGCCGAGTGCGCCGAACAGCGCGGCCCACGTGATGCCGCCTAACGCGTTGTAGAGCGTGAACGTGTGATACGGCATGCATCCCACACCGGCAAGCGCTGCCGCCCAGCTGCGGAGCAGCGCGATGAACCGGCCGATGAACACCGTCTTCGGGCCGTGGCGCTCGAAGAAGCCGTGCACGCGTTCGAGCTTCGCGTCGTCGAGCCCCACGTGCCGGCCGTAGCGGTGCACGAGCGCGATCCCTCCTTTGCGGCCCAGCCAATAGCCTGCGTTGTCACCCAGGATCGCGCCCGCCGACGCCGCGATGATGACGCCGGCGATGTTCAACCGGCCCATCGCGGCGAACGCGCCCGCGGTGACGAGGGCCGTCTCACCCGGGAGGGGAATCCCGAAACTCTCGAGGCCGACGAGCACGACGAGCAGCGCGTAGCCGTAGGAGCCGACAAGGCTGTTGATCGTCTCGTGCATCAGATTGCCTGGGCTGAAAAGGATTCATGTCGGGCTGCCCCGCGTGCGATTCGTGCAGTTGGGCGAGATCCGTTCCATTCAACCCGACAAGGATTCAATGATGATCGTGTGGCGCACGTGTCGCGTCGCCGTGGCCATGCTCTCGCTCCTGCTCGCCGGCTGCTTTCTCTTTCATGTGGGCCCTACGTCTCTCGAGGGGACGGAGATCCTCGAGGGGGCGCCGAAACCCCCGCCGGCCGACTCCGCGTTCGACGGCTGCGCGCCTGACGGCTCCCAGCCCGATCACGCGCTCAACCGACTCAAGAATCGCGTGGACGATGCAGAGGGCTACACGCCCGTCCCGTGGTCGATGATCGCAGGCCTTCCCTGGCCGAAGTGGTCAGTGGATCATTTCCGATATCAGTGGTCCAAACGACAACGGCGCGATGTGCGCCGCTTCGAAGGCGCCGCGGTGGAGGTCGAGGGCTACATCTCCGGCTACCGACGGGAAATCCCCGAGCCGCCTAACTGCTATTCACGCGCGGGTCGTCATAGGGACTTCCACATCTGGCTGTCGGAGAAGCCTGGCGACCCGCTAAAGAACAGTGTGGTCGTAGAGATGACGCCGCGCGTGCGAGTGCATCACGTCGGATGGACGGAGGACGGTCTCCGCGCGCTGCAGCGGTCGCGGTCGAGAGTGCGCGTGCGCGGGTGGCTCATGCTCGACCAGATGCATCCCGAGCTCGTGGGTCGCAACAGGCGGACGTTATGGGAGGTGCATCCCGTTATGCACCTCGACTGGCAGACATCCGCCGGGCCATGGGTTTCGTTCGACAGCCTCGCGCCGGAGACTCCTTGACGGCGTCGGCGGCGCGAGGTATCGGCGAGTGCTTACGCGTCCACCTCCTCACCCACCCACCGCGACTGATGCAGGTCTGACCGAATCTCGCGTCAGGCGCCACGCGAGATAGCCCGCGGCGGCGACGTCGTAGGCCCCACAGAACGCCGGCCACCACACGGGCACGCCGGGATTGGCGACGATCGACCCATGGAAAAAATCCTGGATGCCGTGTGCGGCGAGCCCCGCGGCGACGAGCCAGAGGCTTCCCCGGAAGCCGACTGTGGCGGCCACGATGAAGACGCCGCCGATGACGGATTCGATCACGAACACGCGCCCGGATGCTCCTCCGATCGCAGCGAACAGGATGTACAACAACGCGATGACGTTGAGCACGGTCGGGTAGAACGCGCGATCGCGATCGAGTTGCAGGGCAGTCGCATACACCGAGATGGCGAGTGCCGAGACGATTCCGATGATGTAAGGCATTTCCAGTCCCTCCTAGTCGAGGCGGCGCGCGGCAGCTTCGACGAGCGCGCGCCGGCGTTGAAGTGCGGGGTTACTGTCGCGAAGGAGATCGTGGCGGATGTCATCAGGAGTCGAGTCGGGGGCGCCACTCTCGAACGGCGGGGCAGGCGCGTACTCGATCGCGAGCTGGATCCGCTGCGCCGTAACAGGGCCGAACAATTCAGCGGCGACAGCGAGTCCAAAATCGATGCCGGCTGTCACGCCCGCCCCGGTGATCCGGTTGCGATCGCGTACGACGCGGTCACGAACCGGCTCGGCTCCCAGGATCGGGAGCAGGTCGAGCGACATCCAGTGCGTGGTCGCCCGATAGCCACGGAGCAAACCGGCAGCTCCGAGCAGGAGAGCGCCGCTGCACACCGACGTGATGTAGCGTGCGTGCTTCGAGCGCGAGCGCAGGAACTCGAGCAGCTCATCGTCGTCGAGGTAGTCGTTGACACCCCATCCGCCAGGCACGCAGAGCAGGTCGAGCGGCGGTGCGTCGGCGAACGTGGTGTCAGGCAGAATGGTGAGCCCCCACTCGCTCCGCACGGGCTGGAGCGTGGACGCCACGAGCAGGACTCGCGTGTCGGGCATGCGCGCGAGGACTTCGTACGCGCCGGTGAGATCGAGCTGCGTGAGGCCGGGGAACAGCACCATTCCAATGGAGAGCGGAGCAGGCGGAGTTGTCGTAGGCATGGCGGTGACCGAAGTGATGCCGCGTGAGACCCTCGGCAACATCGACAATTGTGCTCCTTCGTTCTAGAATCGAACACGCGCGATGGAACGAAGAAGGCTCGGGGTGCATCGCATGGCGGGGGGGGCATATGAGCGCACCGATCGAGATGGGGAAGTTCGTCGGCGCACCGGTGCGCACACAGGCGTTCGACGGCGTGTCGATCGCGGAAAGCACCTATGTCGAAGGGCAGCGCGTCGCGGCGCACGCGCATGACGAGCCGCTTCTGAGCCTGGTGCTTCAGGGACACGCGACCGAGGCGATCGCCGGCAATGTCCGGGAGGTGGGTGCCCACACCCTGCTCTACACGCCATCGTACGAGACGCACGAGCACCGGTACCTCACGCCGGGCCGCTGGCTCAACATCCAGTTCTCCACGCGATGGTTCGCGCGGGTCGGTGCCGGTGAGGCTCCGCTGCCCACGGTGTCGCAGGTCCTTCGCGATGGTGGCGCTATCACGTGGGCGGCGCGACTCGGCGCGGAGCTCCGTGAGCCGGACCGCGTCTCGCGTTTTGCGGTCGAGGGGGCGCTTCTTCTTCTCGTTGCCGATCTCTCGCGGCTCCCGATAGTTGGCGAGCGCCGGCGACCGCGCTGGCTCCAAAATGTCGAGGACGCGATCGAGGCCGCGGGTGCGGACACGCCGCCGGTTACCGTTCTCGCGCAAATCGCCGGCGTGCACGCGTCGCATCTGCTCCGTGTCTTCCGCCGCCATCATGGTTCGACGATCGCGACCTATGTGAGGCGCCGCCGGATCGAGCGAGCGCGTGTCGAGGTAGCGAAAGGCGATCGTCCACTCTCAATGATCGCGTTCGACGCGGGCTTTTCGGACCAGTCCCACTTTACCCGGGTCTTTCGCCAGACCTTTGGAGAGACGCCAGCGCGCTACGCGCGCTCGCTGCGCGGCCGCTAACCGGTAGGGCCAGCCGCCCATTTTGACGGGCCGATTGTACCAAAACGTGGGTCTCGTGCTATAGGGCGGGGAGCGATTTCGCGACGTTCGGGGTGCACACCACTCGAACTCGCGACCCAAGGATCGCTGCCCTTATGGATTCACTCCGCGCAACACGCAGCTGGCGTCGAGTCACCGCGCGCTCGGCGTTCGCGATCGCGCTCCTGAGCGGGCTCGTCATGGGCTGCGGACACTTCCGCACCGACGCCCCGAGCCCCGACATCCAGACGGTCAAGGCATCCGCCCACAACCTCTATCGCGCGTCGGTGCGGCCGGACGTCACGCCGATTCCCGTTCAGCGCCTTCAACAGTGGACCCTGCACCTCGACACGATCGACGGACAGCCAGTCGACACCGCGACGATCACGATGGACGGCGGCATGCCGCAGCACGGCCACGGTCTTCCGACCTCGCCCCGGGTCACGCGCGCGCTCGGCAACGGTGACCACCTGGTGGAGGGCGTGAAGTTCAACATGGGCGGCTGGTGGGTCGTGCGGTTCGCGATCTCGAGCAGCGCCGGCACCGACACCGTCACATTCAACCTCGGGCTCTGAGAGGGGGAGGCCGGTATGACTCGCTCACTCATCGCCCCGGCAGTTGTGGTCGTAGCCCTCACGGGCATCGCGACCGTCAGCATAGGCAACGTTAGGCGGAGCACCGTGACGTGGACGCCGGCGGAGCTGGCCACCCTTCGCTCGCTTTCGCTGCGGAGCCTCGAGCCACTCGGCGCCGATGCCTCGAACCGCTACGCCAACGACCCTGAGGCCGCGGCCCTTGGCCGCGATCTCTTCTTCGATACGCGGTTGAGCGGCAACGGCAAGGTGTCGTGCGCCACCTGCCACGTCGCGACGCAGGATTTTCAGGATAGCAAGCCGCTCGCCGACGGTGTCGGTCGCACCGCGCGTCGTACCATGCCGATCGCCGGCACCGCACACAGCCCCTGGCTGTTCTGGGACGGTCGCACGGATAGCCAGTGGGCTCAGGCACTCGGCCCGCTCGAGAGCGCCGTCGAGCACGGGGGAACTCGGGCCCAGTACGCGCACGTCGTGGCCGAACAGTATCGCGAGCGGTACGAGGCCGTGTTCGGGCGACTGCCGAACCTAACGAGCATCCCTCGGCACGCCGGGCCGGGGGCGGACTCCGTGGCTCGAGTCGCGTGGGGTCGACTATCCACGGAGGCCCAAGAGCAGATCTCGCGTGTGTACGCGAACATCGGCAAGGCGATCGCAGCCTACGAGCGGCGAATCGAGCCCGGTGTCTCGCGCTTCGACCGTTACGTCGATGCCGAGCTCACGGGCGCGCGCCACACTCCGGAGAATACCCTGACGACGGACGAGGAGTCGGGCCTCCGTCTCTTCATCGGGCGCGCGCGCTGCGCGACCTGCCACAATGGGGCGCGCCTCACGGACGACCACTTCCACAACACCGGCGTGCCGCTGCCCGCCGTGACGCTGCCGGCGGACAGTGGACGCACGGTCGGTGTCCGGCAGGTCGTGAGCGGTGAGTTCAACTGCACCAGCCGGTACAGCGATGCCAAGCCCGAGGATTGTGAGGAGCTGCAGTTCGCGGTAACCAGCGGCCCCGAGCTCGTGCGGGCGTACAAGACGCCGTCGCTCCGAAACGTCGCCAACAGGGCGCCGTACATGCACGCCGGCCAGATCGCCTCGCTCGATGGCGTTCTCGCGCACTACGCGGCCGCGCCCGCTGCGCCGTTCGGCCGGAGCGAGCTCGTGCCGGTGCGGCTGTCACCTAACGAGCGACGACAGCTAGTCGCATTCCTCGGGACGCTGTCCGCCCCCATCACGGTCCCGCCCGGCTACGACAAGGCGGCCGGCACCCGTCCATAACCGACTGCCGCCCGTTAGGCGGCAACCAATCTCACACCAGGCAACCATACTCATGTCGACTCACGATACAGGTTCAGCACACCATCATCACCATGGCCGGCACGACCACATGGCTGGGCACGACCACCACATGGATCACGCGGCTCACGGGCATGCGGGGCACGCGGGGCACCATGTGATGGTGCACGCGCCGGCGGCGGATGTGGCCGAGGCGTACCGCGAGGCGTACGAGCTCGCCCAGCCCGATCCGGGTGGCGCCGTCGTCAAGGTGGAGCTCGAGGCGCGCGAAGCCGACTGGAAGATTACGCCTGGGCGGCCAGCGCGGGCGTGGACCTTCAATGGACAGGTCCCGGGCCCGGTGATCGAGGCACGCGTCGGCGACGTGCTGGAAGTACGCCTAACGAATCGCCTGTCGGAGCCCACCACGTTGCACTGGCACGGCGTACGACTGCCGGCGCCCATGGACGGCACGGACATGGTCCAACACCCGGTCGAACCCGGCGCCACGTTCGTCTATCGCATCAAGCTGCTGGATGCGGGCACGTTCTGGTATCACTCGCACAGCAACGAGCCGGTGCAGGTGAGGCGTGGCATGTACGGAGCACTCATCGTGCGTGGAGCGGACGAGCCGGTGCTCGACCGCGAGCGCGTGTTGGTGTTGAGCGACGTATCGGTCGAGCCAACAGGCGAGCTGTCGCCCGCCAGCGATTCGCACGGCTGCGATGGCAATGTGAGGCTCGTGAACGGCGCGGCCGAGCCCGAGCTCACGATCCGGGGAGGCCAGGTGGAGCGCTGGCGCGTGATCAATGCCTCGAGCGCGCGCTACGTGAAGCTCTCGGTCGGCGGTCAGCCCTTTTCGGCGTTAGGCACCAGCGGCGGGCTGCTCGAAGCCCCGGTGACGCTCCACGACGCGCTGCTGCCGCCGGGCGACCGCATCGACATTGCGGTAGGACCGTTCGAGCCGGGAAAAACCGTCGCCGTACTCTCGTCGCCCTACGATCGTGGCCTCGGGACCGGAGCGTCGGAAACCTTCGCGACGCTGCGAGTCGGCCTGCCCGCAGACTCCAAGGCCGTGTTTCCGCAGCGGCTGGGGGTCATCCCGCCGCTGGTCGAAGGGCCAGTGAACCCCACGCGCGAAGTGCGATTCGGCGAACGCCCCGCCGGGCATGGCGAAGTGGCCTACCTCATCAACGAGACGCAGCACCTTCGCGCCGAGGACGTCGTCGTGGGCGAGCTGCAGGTCTGGGACATCGTCAACACGTCGGCGCTGGATCACCCGTTCCATCTGCACGGGTTCTTCTTCCAGGTGATCGAGCGCAATGGCGTGGCGCCCGCGTTTCGGTCGTGGGAGGACACCGTCAACGTGCCGGCCGGTGGGCGCGTGCGCATTTCGTGGATGCCCGACGACCGGCCGGGCGAGTGGATGTATCACTGCCACATTCTCGAGCATCACGCGGCGGGAATGATGGCGCACTTCCGCGTGGTGCGGGCTGCCTCCAACCAGGAGCCATCGCAAGTCAGCCCCCACGTTCAAGTGCACGGAGGCGTTGCTCACTAGCATTGACTCAGAGCTTCTCGATCGCTGTTCGACTCCAGTCTGGAGGCACGTATGGCTCGGTACTTCCTACAATCGACGCGCGCGCTCGTCCGCGTGGTGCGAAACAATATCGAAGTCTTCGCGACGTTGGCGGCGATCGTCGCTGGCGCGATCGTCCCGCTCCCGTCGCAGACTCACTCCGATTCACCGCCCTCGATGGGACGCAGCTCGCAGGCGCACTCGAACTCGGGCCAGGTTCGACGGTGGATTTCGACGAATTCCGTGGCGATCTCGATCGCCTTGGCCCTGGAGTGAGCGTCGATCAGCGCGTAGCCGCCAACGACTTCCTTGGCTTCGGAGAAAGGTCCGTCGGTAACGCTCACCTTTCCGCGTGAGAGACGAATCGTCGCAGTTTTCGAGCTGGGCTGAAGACCGGCCGTGTCGATGAGCGCGCCGGTCTTCAACTTTGCGGTCACGAATTCGCCCATCTCGTCCAGCAACGGCTGCGGGATCTGAGCGTTGCGAAAGTCCTCGCGGTGTCGGATGAGCATCAGGTAGCGCGCCATGAAAGTCCCTCGTCGACAGTTGAATATGAATCCTTTGCCGTGAAGGGAGGGAGAGGCACCGCAGGAGCCGCGATCGACGAATCACCTCGGCGACGCGCGTGTCATGTGCAGAAGAGGAAATGGGCGTCCGCTCATGTCGGTCGGTGACCGGCCTACGACCGCGAACCCGAGCGCCGCGTAGAATCCCACTGCGTCCTCGTTTTGTTCGTTGACGTCAACCGCCAACGAGGTACCGGCGAGACGTTGCGCGTGGCCCACCAGCGCACGGCCACCGCCCTGGCCGCGGTGATCCGGATCGATGAACAGGCCTTCGATCGTGTCGTTCGCGAAGCCGAGGAGGCCAAGCAACTCGCCCGCCGCGGATTCGAGCACCCACCAGTCGATCGCTTTGCTCGTCAGCTCGACAGCAACGAGTGGGCGAAGTGCTTCGACATCCTGCTCGGTCAGGAAGTGATGGGTAGCTCGAACGGACCGTTCCCATAACGCGACCATAGCCTCGTGATCTGCCGGCTTCGCACGTCGCACTCGCGGGGCGGGAGCGGATATTCGCCGTCGCATTGCGACTCGACGTCTGGGGTCGAGTCCGCGACGAGCTTCGTCCTCGCGTAGCTCGCGCAACGCGGGCGTGAGCGCGGCTGGGGCGATTTCCTCGAAGCCGAGGCGGGCGTAGAACGGCATGTTCCACGGAACGTCGCGGAACGTGGTCAGCGTCACGGCGCCAATCCTGTGGGTCTCAGCCCATTGGCACACGCGCCCAACGAGTCGAGTACCGAGACCTTGGCGACCGTGGTCCGGGTGAACGTCGATCTCCTCGAGATGGGCGGCGTCAGGCTCGAGCAGCTCGACGAGCGCGAAGCCGACCGGCACATCGTTCGAGAGCGCTACCCAGAGCCGACCGTGGCGCTGCGCGGCCTGGAGATCATGAACCGGTGTGACTTCCTTCAGCACCACCTCGGGAGCATGGCCTGCCAGGAGTCGAGCGGCGGCCAGCTCGATCGGCGCGATACGCGGCAGGTCGCCCGGTCGCGCCAGCGCGATCTCGTACCGCCGCGACGGGTGATTCACGTGGCCCTCGAGCGCAACCACTGGTCGATCGACAGCGCGCCCGGTCCCACAAGCGCCAGCGCTGCAAGCGCGCACATGTACAGGAGATTGATCTCGTATCCCGGGGGTCCGAAGACGGGGCCGGTGGCGGTAAGCCCGATCGTGTTCACGGCGCTGAATCCGTAGTGCACGTGGATCGTGAGCATCGCGACGACCATCGAGATGAACAGTGGGATGCTCGCCAGGAGCACGAACGCACCGATGATGATCGCGAGACCCCCTAACACTTCGAGGCCGGTCACGAGCCATGCGGTGGCGAGCGGGCTCGGCGTGCCGATCAGCTGTAGCAGCTTCGCAAACTTGTCGGGACCTCGGTGCCACTTCGCCATCCCGTGGACGAGGAAGCCAACGCCAACGATGACGCGGAGCGGCAGCAGCGCCCACGAACGCGCTGAATTCGATGAAGGTGCCATTTCGAGTCAGCCCTCCCAGGCTGAGTTTTGCAGGACGACGCGGTAGCCATCGAGGTCCTCGAACGTTCGTCCGCGGGCATCCCAGTACGGATTGGCAGAGGACACGCCGCGGAATCCCGCGGCGAGCATACTCGCGCAGCGGGCATCCCACTCAGCTCGGTCGGGCACGTAGAAGACGAGGAGGTGCTCCTCCGTCGGGGCCCTGCCCACAAGCTGTCCCGGTCGCGTGGTGAACTCGAGGTGGTAAGGGTTCTCATGAGTTCCGAGGATTATTCCGTCGAAGCCGTCGTGGTCGAGAAACCGCGCGAGCACCGAGAGGCGCAGCCCCTGGGCGTACATCGCGGTGATGGCAGCGAGGTGATCGGTCGGGCGCGCGACGCGCAGGGTCAGGGCAGTCACTGGAATACGCTCGTTAGGTCAGGGCGCGGCGAGCTTCGCCAGCATGGCGCCGGTGACCAAGGAACTCGTTGGCGAAACGATCGATCGACATGCCCGCATCAAGTACCTGCGTGCGCGCGAAGTTCCCGTGGCCTGCCGCGCGGCGTTCTTGCGTTTAGAATGAGCATCATGGCGATTGTGCCCCCCTCCCCACTGCCGCGTTAGGCGCCAACCGATGCCACACCTGTTGACCGTTGCCGGGAGTTTGAGAGCAGGCTCGTCGAACGCCACGCTGCTGGCGGCCGCCGCCCAGCTTGCGCCCGCGGACCTCACGGTGACCGCGTACCGCGCCCTCGGGAGTCTCCCGGCGTTCAATCCCGATCGCGAAGAGGCTGGCGTTCGGCTGCCGACTGCGGTCACGCGCTGGCGAGCCGCGCTCGCCGCTGCCGACATGCTCCTCATCTCCACGCCCGAGTACGCGCACGGTATCCCCGGCGCGTTCAAGAATGCCCTCGACTGGGTCGTCGGCAGCGGTGAACTGGTGGGGAAGCCTGTTGGCGTGATCAACCCGTCGGCAGCGTCCCGGTTCGCGTTCCCGCAGCTCATTGAGGTACTCACAGTGATGAGCGCGAGCGTCGTCCCTGCTGCCACCGTCGTGCTCGATCTTCCGCGCCGTGGCGTCGATGCCGTGCAGCTCGCGGCTGATCCGCTGGTGGCGGAGAAGCTTCGCGAGGTGCTCGCGGCGCTGCTCGTGGCAGTCCCGGGAACTCCTGGCGCGCCGGTGGCTTCGCGCGGTCGCGGAACTCCTCGACGCGCCGCTGGATGATACGGCATCGCTCCGGTCGCGAGTGGTTCACGCCCTGGCCGCCGCCGGGCTGACGCCGGAACGTTAGGCCCCGCGTGTTCCATCGGTATACACGGCGGAACACCTTCGACGTTTCATGAAACATCGCCGCGCTACGCCTCCGTCACGCGTGAGTCGAGTAACTCGACGGCTGCCAACAACATCTGCCCCCACCAACCGCTATGTGCCGCGCGCATGGCACATGCACTCCTCCGGCCGACACTTCCATCGGAGATCGTGCTCGTGTCTGTCTCGCTTCCGTACTCGCCGGCCGATGACGAGCAGGGATCGGCAGCGCCTTCGGCGCTCGTCGGCATGCTCGCACATCTGGATACCGTCTATGGCTTCGCCCTCACGCTTACCGGAGACCCCGACGCGGCTGCCGAGCTGACGGAGGATGTCTACGCCAGTGCTCGCGACGGGCTGTGGGGAACGTTAGGCGGCCACGGCCTGCGCGGTCGGCTGTTGGCGCGCTGCGTCTCGCTGTTCGTCGATCTGGGCGCGCGCCAAGGCGTCCAGGTGCCATCGGCGAGGGCTGCGGACGCCCAGCCCATGCGGCTGGACATCGTGCTCCGTGACCTCCCGTGGGACGAGCGAGCGGCAATCGCACTCGTCGACCAAGTCCAGTCGAGCTACGCAGCCGCGGCCGCAGTGCTCGGCATCGACGTGGCCGAGCTCCGCGAGCTGTTGCATCGCGGTCGGGCAGTGCTCTTCGCCGCGTTCCGCGCCGGTGCGCGCTGACCGGTGGCGTTCCATCGGCGGTTGCGCCGAGTCACGACGCCGTTTCGTGAAACACTGTCACGACGAGAGCGGGAAGACGAGCAGCCATCGCAACAGCCGATGTGCCAACTCGTTAGGTCGGGTTGTGCCGGTGGGTTCGTGATTGGCCGCGCCGTTGCACTTCCGCGGCGCACACCGCCGGCACTCGTCGGTGTGACACGCTCAACCGGAGACATTCTCATGCACACGTTGTCACGCACCGTTCTTCTCCTAGCCATCCTCGGTGCCTGTTCGCACGACGCCACGTCGCCCGACGGCGCACTTCCTCGAACTGCTGCTCTGGCGCGCGGCGGCTCCGACGTCGGCGCGGTGTTCACGCTCAGTAATTCGGCCTCCGGCAACGCGGTGATCGCGTTCGTCCGCGGTGCCGACGGTACGCTGACCCTGGCCGGCACATTTGCCACGCAGGGCAACGGAACAGGTGCCGGGCTCGGTTCGCAGGGTGCGGTCGCGCTCAGCGGCGACGGCCGGTTCCTGTTCGCGGTGAACGCCGCCAGCAACAGCATCACATCGTTCGCGGTGGATGGCGCGAGCCTGACACGCGTGAGCACCGTCGCGTCAGGCGGCACGCTGCCGATCAGCCTAACGACGCACGGAAACCTCGTCTACGTGCTGAACGCCGGCGGCATCGAGAACATTACCGGGTTCTCCGTCAGCCAGAATGGGGGGCTGACGATGCTGCCCGGGTCCTCGCGCCCGCTCAGCGGCACGGGCGTCGGCCCGGCAGAGGTCGGGTTCGATCCGTCGGGATCGTCGCTCGTGGTGACGGAAAAGAACACCAACCGCATCGATGTCTTCGCCGTCGGCAACAACGGGCTTGCGTCAGCGCCTGTAGTCAATGCTTCGGCCGGACAAACCCCGTTCGGGTTCGCATTCAATCAACAGGGCGTGCTCATTGTCTCCGAGGCGTTCGGCGGAGGCGCGGACGCCAGCGCCGTGTCCTCGTACACCTTGGGCACCAACGGCACGCTCGTCGTCGAGAGCGCGTCCGTGCCAACGACCGAGACCTCAGCCTGCTGGGTTGCCGTCACGAACAATGGCAAGTTCGCGTACGCGGCCAACACCGGGAGCTCGTCGCTCACGGGCTACCGTGTCGATCACGCGAGCCTCACGATCCTCAACGCCGACGGGAAAACCGGTATCACCGGAACCACGGCGATTGACGTCGCTCTGAGCCGAAACAGCCAGTTCCTTTACACGCTGACGGCCGATTCGCATTCGATCAGTGCGTTCTCGGTTCGGCAGAATGACGGCTCGCTTACCCCGGCGAGCGGGGCGTCGGGGCTGCCCGTTGGCACCGTGGGCCTGGCAGCCAAGTAGTGCCTATGATCGTGCGCTCGAACTCGGAGCCGCAGGCGGGCTAGAATACAGACTGTCATGCGGCTCTCGCTCAATCGCGCGTTGCTCGGGGCGGTCGGGGCAGCGATCCTCGCCGGGATGGTTCCGGCGGCGATCGTCCTCGACCGTCGTCTCGCGTCGGCGCTCGAAGACCGGGCGCGGGTCGACCTCGCGCTCGCGCCGCGCGTGTTGGCGGATCGCATGGCGGCGAACGCGACGACGCTCATGATGTACGCGAAGGACCTTGCTCACACGGCCGGACTCGCGAGCGCGGTCGCTCAAGGGGATCGCTCCGTCGCCGTCGCCACCCTCGACGCGGCGAGCGCGGCACTCGCGGCGGCACCGGTGCTGATCGGACCGAACGGTGACAGCTGGACCGGTCCCGCGGTGGACTCGGCGCTGATCGCGCAAACACGTGCCGGCCAGATGCCGGTCGTTACTCGTCGGACCGGACGCTCGATCAGCAACATTGCGCTCGCGCCAGTCGAGCGCGACGGGCACTGGGTGGGTGCCGCGGGCGTCACGGTTGTGTTCGACGAGCGGCTCGCCGGCACGCTCTCCGGTCTCACGCGCGCCGGTGTAATCCTGCTCGGCGACGGCGTTGGGCCGGTCGCGAGTACGCTCGACTCCGTGACGACGGTCGCCCTGACGAACGCCGTCGGCCGCGCGGCGATCGACAGTGTGCCGCGGGAGCTGCGCACGCAGGACCACCGACTGCTCGCGGTCGCCGCGCGCCTCGACGGTGCCGGCACGGCGGTCTTCGCGCGTCGGCTGGACGAGGAGCTTGCCGTCCTGCCGGAGCTTCGCCGCGTCGCCGCGGCGTCCGCCATCGCTGCGCTGCTCATCGCGATCGCGTTAGGCGCGGCGCTCGCCGCCAAGGTGGCGCGCCCGGTGCAGCAGCTCGCGGGAGCGGCGACCGCCCTGGGCGCCGGGGATCTCGCCGCCCCCGTTCCCTCGTCCAGTATCCGGGAAGTGGACCAGGTGGGCGCGGCGTTCAGGGAGATGCGAAGTGCGCTCGCCGCGCGGCTCGCCGAGCTGCGAGACGCGAACGCAGCGCTCACCGATCGCAACGCGCGGCTCACGGCACTGCAGACGGACCTCATGCAGCGCGACCGTCTCGTCGCTGCGGGGCGCCTCGTGGCGCAGCTCGCGCACGAGATTCGCAACCCCGTCGCGTCGCTGCGGAACTGTCTCGAGCTCATTCGCCGGCGCGTCCAGCATGACGCCGAGGCGCGGGAGTTCGCCGACCTGGCTATCGATGAGCTGCTGCGGATGCACGAACTGGCCGAGCAGATGCTCGACCTCGCGCGACCGCGCGAGCCAGGGGCGTCGCGCTGCTCCCCGCTGGTGGTTGCGCGGGAGGTTGCGCGGCTCGCATCAGTAGGCTCGGCGGTGGAGGGCTCGGAGGTTGTCGCCGACGTGAGCGGCGATGCCGATGCGGAAGCGGCGATCGCGCCCGACGCGTTGAAGCAGGTCCTGGTCAACCTGGTCCAGAACTCACGAGACGCCAACACATCCGGCGCGCCCGCGGCCATTGGTATCGTGGTCCGCGACCGCGGGACGCACGTTTCGGTGGACATCACGGACAACGGCCCGGGAATTCCTCCCGACATTCTGAACCGAGTGTTCGATCCGTTCTTCACCACCAAGGACGCAGTCCACGGCGTCGGCCTCGGGCTGTTCGTGGCCGAGGGGCTCGTGCGGTCCGCCGGAGGGAGCATTGCGGCGCGGAATGCCGCTGATGGGCCGGGCACGCCCTACCGCGGTGCGTGGTTTCACATCGAGCTCCCGGTGCCTAACGACGCAACGATGCGCGGTGCTGGCGAATTGTCGGTGCCTGCCCGGGCGACCTTGGACGCTCACGACTGACCGCGCCCCCACCGGCCATGCCTCGACTGCTCGTCGTGGACGACGACAACGCGTTTCGCCTTTCGACGGCCGCCCTGCTCCGAGCCGACGGCCATGACGTGGATGTCGCCGCCGATGCCACCGCCGCGGTTCAGGCGCTGCGGGCGCGCGCCTACGATCTCGTGCTGCTCGATCTGCGCATGCCGGGTATCGACGGCATCCAGCTCGTGGAGACGTTGCGCGTGTGGGGGGAATCGGTGCCTGTTCTCATGATCAGCGGTTACGGAACGGTCGAAAGCGCCGTGCGTGCGATGCACCTGGGCACGGACGACTTTCTCACCAAGCCGGTCGAGCCCGACGTGCTCAGCGCGCGGGTGGCGGAGCTGCTCGAGCGTCGCCCAATGATGGCCGGCGACGATGCCGCCGTGGGCGGGATGGTCGGCCGCACCGAGGTGATGCGGTCGCTGTTCGCCTCGCTTCGACGGGTCGCGCCGCAGGACACGACAGTTCTGGTGACCGGGGAAACCGGGACTGGCAAGGAACTGGTCGCGCGCGCCGTCCATGATCTGTCTCCGCGCGTCGCGTCGTCGTTCATCGCCGTCAACTGTGGCGCGTTAGGCGAAGGCGTACTCGAGAGCGAGCTGTTCGGCCATGTGAAGGGCGCGTTCACCGGCGCCGTGCGTGACCGTGCGGGCGTGTTCGAGTCGGCACACGGCGGGACGATCTTCCTCGACGAGGTTGGCGAGATGAGTGCGAGCGTGCAGCAGCGGCTGCTCCGCGTTCTCCAGGAGCGCGAGGTGACGCGCGTCGGCTCGGCCCGCCCCGTCCGCGTGGATGTTCGCGTCGTCGCGGCTACCAACCGCAACCTCGCGGAGCTCGTCGAGTCGTCCCGCTTTCGCCAGGACCTGTACTACCGGCTCGCGGTGTTTCCGCTCGTCGTGCCACCACTGCGTGAGCGGCGCGCGGACATCCCGCTGCTCGTTGCCCACACCATCGAGCGGCTCCGCGACCGCGCTCCGGATGGGGCGAACCTCGCCTGCTCGTCGTTCGCGATCCGGCTCATGCGGAACTATGACTGGCCAGGGAATGTTCGCGAGCTCATGTCCGTGGTCGAGCGCGCGGCCGTGGACGCCGGCTTCAGGCGGATCGAGGCGCAGCATCTGCCGCCCGAACTGCGCCAGGGCGCCGATGCCGCCTCCGAGGCACGCTACCGGGCGACGCGCTCGGCCGACGACGAGCGTGACGCGATCGTGGCGGCCCTCGAGCAAACGGATGGCGCGATCGCGCGTGCGGCAGAATTGTTAGGCATGGGACGTACGACGTTGTGGCGCAAGCTCAAACAGTACGGGCTGACGAGCGAAGCGTCATAGCGGTGGTCGGGAGGCTGGGAACCCTGCGGCGCGCGAGCGACTAGGTATCGGTATGACTTCTCCGAACACAGCCGCTCTGGCCGCAACGAGTGCCGGCACCGAAGTGGCTATCCGGCCGTACCGCGACGACGACAGCGCGTCACTGCTCGACTGCATCGTGGAGCTGCAGGATGCCGAGCGAGCGCTCGATGACCGGCTTCGCCCAGGTCGTGTCATCGCGTCGGACTATCTCGTCGCGATGCTCGAAGAGTGCCGACAGTATGCGGGCCAGGTTTTCGTGCTCGAGGTCGAGGGCGCGGTGGCCGGGTTCACGACGGTGTACACTCATGTCCCGTTCGATCGGCTCGACGAGCCGCCGGGAGATTACGCCATAGTCGCCGAGCTGCTCGTACGACGTGAGTATCGTCGGCGCGGCTACGCGCGTGCTCTGCTCGCTCACGGTGAGCGGTACGCGGCGGCCCAGGGCGCGGCGGAGCTGCGCATCGGCGTCCTGAGCGATAATGCGGCCGCGCGTACGCTGTACCTCGACTACGGCTTCAGGCCGTATATCGAGACACTGTCGAAGTCCCTTACGGGTAACGGCAAGACCTAACGCGGATTTCGAACAGCGATTACGCCGATGTTCGCGGATTTGCTCCGCGCGCATTGAAGCCGCCGACGGCAAGTCCGGTCTCTCATCCTTTTTTTGTTCAACGGCCTCGGGAAGCCAACGGGAGGCTCCCTAACAGCTCATCGATCGTCGTTGGTGTCACGCCGAACGTGCGCGAAACCTCGGTCATGTCGAGCGGCGTGTCGAACGTCTCGAGCGCCGCCATGAGCCCACTGACCAGTTGCGTGAGCCCCGGCGCAGGTGGCAGATCGGGAAGCAGCTGGCCCGGCGCGATCCATTGCACGGGAATCGTGCAGCCCAGCGCGCGCTCGTGCGCCGCCACGACATCGCGCCACGAGAGCGCTTCCGGGCCACCAATCTCGATTCGCCGATTCAGCGCCGCCAAGTGATCGATCGCTGCCGTCGCAAAGGCAGCGACGTCACGTGCCGCGATGAACGTGTGACGCCGGCGGCCCTCTCCCACGAGTGTGACGGGCTTGCCGACGCTGAGCGGGTAGCCCACGACGAGCGGGAACATGACGTCGGCGATTCCATTCGCGGCGACGATCGTGTACGTGAGCCCACTGTCGTGCAGCGCCGCTTCGGTCAACGCCTTGGCGCGAGGGACGGGGACAGGATGGTCGGGACGGGCGAGGAGCGCCGAGATGAAGATGAACTGGCGGACGCCTGCGGTGCGCGCGGCTTCGATCAGATTGGCATTGCCATCGAGATCGACGGTCTGTGGCGTATCGTCGCCGCCGCGCTCTCCGGCGCTCGCGGTGGTGATGACGGTGTCGATGTCTCGGAACGCCATCGCGAGCGACGCCGGATCCTTGAGGTCCCCGAACGACGCTTCCGCGCCCGTCGCGGTGAACGCGCGATAGTCCGACCCGGGTCGCACCAGGATCCGGAGCTGCCGATCCTGTCCCAGGAGCGTGCGGGTGATCATGCCGCCGACCCGCCCTGTACTGCCGACGACGAGAATCATGGTGAGTGCCCCGAGCAGCGCGGTTGAGGAGGAGATAGACGACCGGTGATCAAGTCGCATCGCCCGGTAGACACTCGTCCACCGGGACGATGCGAGGGCTTGAGCCTAAGGATTACGCCCGGCCTAATATGCAGCCAGTCCCATGTAACCGGCACGCGCGACGAGGCCAGGCGTGTCGGGGAGGGGCGTTAGGCTTCCGTCGCCGTTCACCGCGAACGCGCCGACTGTGCCCGTGCCGTTCTTCATGACATAGAGAAAGTCGCCGTTGCGGCTCATGTCGAGGTCGAGCGGCTGCGCGCCCGCGCCGAGGTCGCCGGTCACGCCCGATGCCGCAAGCCGAGTCAACGTACCCTTCGCGTCGATCGAGAAGCCGGTGATGTTCGACGTGCCGGCGTTCGCCGTGTACGCAAACCGTCCGCCGTTGTTCACGATCAGCCAGCAGGTCGCCCCCTGCAGCGTCGGCACGGCCGCCGAGACGACGGAGAGCGAGCCGTCAGCGTTGGTCTCGTACGACGATGCGGAGGCGCTCGCCGCCTCGGAGACGATGACCTGACCGCGGGTCGTGAAGTCGAACCCGAACGGCGTCGTGCCCGCCGCCGCCGTCACCGCTGGATCGCCGAGCGAGCCGTCCTGGTTCACCGCGAACGACTCGAGGCGGTTGCTGACCCGTTCGGTCACGATCACGAGGCTGCCGGTCGGATTCGCGCGAACCGCCGCAGCGCCGTTCGCGCCGGCAGCGAGTGCCTTGGTCTTCCCGGGGAGCGCGGTGAGCGAACCGTCGTTCCCTAGCTCGAGCACACCGATCGTGTTGCTGACCGTGTTGAGTGCGTAGACGTAGCCGTTCGAGATCGTAACGCTCACCGGGCGGTCGCCGCCGGACGAGGCGCGACCAACCAGCGTCAGCGAACCGCCGTCCACGGTAAACGAGGAGACATCATTGCTGCCGGCGTTGGCGACGACAAGAAACCTCGCGTTGTGTGAGAGTGCGACCACAAACTGTGATGCGAGCGGGTCGCCCACGCCACCGATCCCGGTGCCACCCGTCGCAAAGGTGCCGGTTGGCGTTAGGCTGCCGTCGGCAGCCCGGGCAAACGCGACGACCGCGTTACCATTGAGGCCGTTCGTCGATACGAATACACCGCCGACCGTCTGCGCCGACTGCGACAGGCTGGACGTGGCCGGGCTGCTTATCGGTGCGGTGGGCTGGACGTCGGAGCACGCGGCGAGGGCGAAAGCGCCTGCGGCGGCGAGGATCGAGCGGATCTGCATGTGAGGATTCTCCACAAGAGGTCGAGTGATCTGAGCGACGGCGTTGCTGTCGCGCGCTGTAAGCGCATCTCGAGGTGGAGGGTTCCAAGATTCGGGGGACTGGCGGCAGGCGACTGCGGGGGACGGCGGCTGGCGGCCGGCGGCAGCAAAAGGCGCGTCGGGATGACACGGCTCGAAGGAAGGGATCGCGATCATCCCGAAAGACGGGTAAGGTTTCAGCTCCCGTTCCCGTGATCATGTTCACGATCCATCATCGCGAAACCGGTGCGAAGCTCGCCGAGCTCGCCGGCGGACTCGCCGGCGCGGAGCTGTCGAGAGCTATCCTCGCCTACGGGGACCTGAGCGGCGCCGACATCCAGGCTGCCAACCTTCGGCACGCGGACCTCTGCAACGCCGACCTGCGCGGGGCGCATTTCGACGACGCGGTACTCACCGGCGCAGACGCGACGCTGTCCGACAGCGCCGGATCCTCGTTCGCTCGCGCGCGGCTGGACGACGCGCGCCTCCAGGCCATGAACAAGCGTCACGCCGGCGTCGTCGGCATCGATTTCCGCGGTGCCGACATGACCCGCGTCACGCTCAAGAACTCCAACCTGAACGGTGCGATCTTCACGAGCGCCATTCTTCGGCGTGCGGACCTAACGCGGTGCGACCTGTCCGGCGCCGACCTCTCAGGGGCGGAGCTGACGGACGCATCACTGGCCTCGGCGAACCTGAGCGGCGCTCGGCTCTCCTTTGCATCGCTGGTTGGTACGGTGCTCACGGGGGCGAACCTCGACGGAGCAGTCCTCGTCGGGGCAGACCTGACCCTGGCGAATCTGAGCGGCGTACGTGTCACCGGCGCCGATTTCGGCGACACGCTGTGGTCCAAGACGACGCTCGCGCGGGTGACGGGCCTCCAGTCAGCGCGTGGTCTCGAACGGCTGCGCTACGGTGACCCATCGTCGATCGATGTTCACACCCTCCGTACCGCGATCTCGGTCTTGTCGGCCGAGCTCCTGGAGAATTGCGGGCTGAGCCCGGCGGATGTCACGGCCCTTCGAGCCGTGCTTGCCTAACGATGTGCTTTCCCCAGCGCGGCCAGAATCCTCGCTTGCAGCGAGTCCGGTGGATCGATTTGACGGAGCTTCTGGCGAACCCCGCGGAGCACGCTCGCCTCGAAGTTGAACTCGCGCGCACAACCCGCACAGATGTCGAGGTGCTCATGCACGAGCGTCATCTCCTCGGCTGATAGCTCGCGGTCCAGGTAGTCGTCGAGGCGTCGGAACGCCTCCTCGCAGGTATAGCGGTTGAGGGGCGTCATGCGTCGCCCTCCCGCTGCGTCAGCTCGGTCACGACACCCGACTCCTCTGCCAGGTACCAGAGTGCCTTCTGCAGCATCTTGCGCCCACGATGCAGGCGCGAGCGCACCGTACCGACAGGCACCTCGAGGACGTCAGCGATCTCGTGATAGGCGAATTCCTCCATGAAGTAGAGGGTGCAGACCACGCCGTACTCCTCGGGCAACTGGCCAATCGCCTCCGAAACACGCTCGGTCCCGAGGCGATCAATGAGCGCTCGCGCCGGATCCTCTCCCTGCCACGGAAGCCCGTGCTCCGCTGAGCGGGCGTAGAGGTAGAGGTCCGGTGTGTCATCGAAATCGACGGTATTCGGTCGCCGCTGCCGGCGACGGTGATTGGCCCAGAAACATCGCGTGAGAATCCGGAAGATCCACGCCTTGAAGTTCGTACCGGCTTCGAACGTCGCTGACGCCCGAAACGCCCGAAGCGCGGCATCCTGAACGAGGTCCTCGGCATCTGCCCGGTTCCGCGTCAGACGCAGCGCGTAGCCGAACGCCGACGGCAGGACCTCGACGAGCAGCACCTGAAACTCATCCGCGCCGAGCGGTACAGCCGCTTGCGCGGTTGCCGTTCGACCGGCGAGACGGTCGTCCATCAGGTTGTCTGACTCGGTGGGCATGTCGTCCACGGTACGGCGTAGGGCGATCAGGCGACAAGGATTCGCCGGCCTGTAATGCCGCCACGCGCGAAAGAGTTCCCACGGGCGACGGCTGGTCCAGTTGCCCCACGTCAGGCCGACAGCCGGGGCCGCGGCGTACATGGGTCAAACCGCCGGCGCTGCCAGGGCGACGACATATCGTCCGTCGGCATCGCTGGTCCAGTTACGCAGGGCGAGGCCGACGCCGGCCAGCATCGCAGCCACGCGATTCCGCTCGAACACGCAGCGCACCGAGGTCCGGATCGATTCCCCCTTTCGCAGCCGAACTGCGCACACGCCCGGCACCTCGACCTCGTGCGCCCGACGCGCGACCAGGTGGGTCTCGATTCGTCTGTTCACGACGTCGACAGCCGCTCTGAACTCGAAGCGCGAGAGGTCGAAGCCGTCGCCGACCGCGGAATTGACCACGCCGAGAGCGCCGAGATGTCGTGACGCGGAGGCCTCGAATTCCTCGTCGGAGAGCTGCGCGGTGGCGCTCTGGCGTGCCTCGAGGCCGAGGATGAGGTTGTCGCCCGGGGTCATCGTCGTGCGTAGAACACGAAGGAGTCGGACTGCGCCGACGGCAGTCCTGGCGCCGAGCACGTTGCCCAGGCAGAGGTAGACACGGGGGCGCGGAAACCTGTCAGGCAGCGGCAGCTCGATCGTGCAGTCACAGGCGACGGCGGATGAGGACCCGCAGATGCCGCTCGATGCGACACGCTCGTTCATCTCGACGGCGAGTCCCGGGTCTACCTCGACCGCGCCGATCGACGTGACGGAACCACGTTGGCAGAGCGCGCCGGCCAAGGTGGGGTTCGCGCTCGACGCACTCGGTTGGATGCACACGACGCCGCGTGGATGGACCGCAGGCAGCTGATCGCGCAACAGTGCGAGGCCAAGCTCTCGCTCCAGTGATTCGTGCTCGTGGATCGGCAGTGCACCGCCGTTGCGGAGCCCCGCGGCGTCAACCGCCGCGAGCCACCGCGCTGGAAGCTCCTTTTGACGGCGGCCAAGCGCATCGCGCAGCTCACCCGCGATCTCGGGCGAGAGGGTGCTTCGTTCGGATCCGGGTGCAAGTGAATGAGCCATGGTTCCCGCCGTTAGGCGCTCAGGTCGGTGACCGGTTACTGGTTAGGCGTTGCGCGGGCTCAGCTCTTTGCGAGCGGGGCGCTGCCGAAGTTCACGCTGAATCGCTTGCACCAGATCGTTACGGTGCGGTACGTCTCGAGGTCGACGGTCGGCGGGATCTCATAGTTCTGGTCGCCGATGTTGCCCTTCATCGGGCCGAGCTCGACGAAGCCCGCGGTCTTCACCGTCGCGTTGTCCTGCACATCCGCTGCGGCGACGAGATAGACGCGCACGTCAGGCCCGTTCGACGTCGCGAAGCTCGTGAGTCTGAGTACCCGATGGCCTCCACCGATGTCGATCACGGCAGCCGTACCGCGCGTGTCGTGTGCGTTGCTGTGGAAGCTGCCCATCGAGAGGGTTGCCGGAGCGGCCATAGCGGCTGGCGCGGATCCAACCGTAGGGGTGACGGCGCCGAGCGATTCGTTGACGGTCTTGTTCACGAACAGCCGCTCGGGGCGGAAGGCATACCAGCCGCCGACGACGGCGACGATGGCGAGCCCAATGATGGCGTTGCGTTTACCCATGGTACGTCTCCTGGGATATCCTGGGGCGTCAGTCGATGGCGAATGCGCGGTGTTACGCGGTGCTGCTTCGCCGGCCATAAGCTCGCCGCGGCCGAGATGGTTCCAGCAGCCCTACGAATAGTCGAACTTTTTACTGGCGGCGCTCCTCTGATGAGAGCAACCACAACGAGGAGTTGACGATGCCAGTCGTCTTTGGAACCCGGGCCTCGACTGTCGAGGAGATCGTCGCCGTGTTCGAACGCTACGGCGATCGCGTGCGAGGCACGTATCGCGCGCACTATCGATTCGACCAGAACACGAGCGATGCGTACGCCGTCCCCAGGCTCGAGCGACCGGACAGCCTACAGGACAACCCGCCTAACGCGATATTCCCGTGGGAACAGGTATTCCTGGCCGCCGCCGCGTGCGCCGGCTCGGACTACCCGATGCTGGCCGCGCACTACGGAATTCCGCTGGAGTCAGTGGACTTCGTGGTCGAGGGCGTCTTCGACCCACGTGGGGAGTTCGACGGACTGGCGGGGTTTGCAGCGCCTCAGGATGCCCGTCACTGTTACCGGTCGCTGCACTTCCGGGTCACGATGGTCTCGCCGGCACCACGGGAGGCGCTCGAAACCATCCACGAGCGTGCGCTGGCGTACAACATGGTCGTGGGTGCGCTGCGGGGGATTCCGCAGACGAACGAGCTGACGCTCGTGTCGCGCGTCCCGGCCGAGGCCATGACTGGAGGTGTCCGATGACGTCGACCGGTACGGCGCGGAGCCTCGAGGCGGAAGCCCGGGCGATCCGCGAAACGAGCGCGCGTTGGCTCCGGGCTGTCGACACACGCGATGCCGACGCCGTCGCCATGTTCTACGCTCAGGATGGCGCGTTTCTGGTACCTAACGTCCCGCTCGCCTGCGGACGTGACGCGGTGAGCGGTGCATGAAGGTTACCTCGACTACGGCTTCAGGCGATACATCGAGTCTCTGTCGAAATCACCGTGATGCCTTGCGAACGACCCACGTCCCCATCGACCTCCGGTCGTGCACCACGCTGCTCTTGAGCGGATCGACGAGCGATCCCCCCAGCGCAGCCGTGACGTCGATCAATCGCTTGTGGTCGACGAGGAAGCGCGTGTCGCCATCCGGCTGGACGTAACGTCCCCCGCTGAGTGGCTTTAGGCGCGGCTGGCCCACCGTCGTCGCCAACCGGGCGAACAGGATCCCGCCAGGTGCGAGCACTCGCCACATCTCGCGCACCATGGCGAGCCAGTGGTGTTCGTCACGCGCGAAGTGGAGGACCGCGCTCGAGATGACGACATCCATCGAGCCGTCGTCCAGGGACATTCCCTCCACAGGCTCGACGCGGAATCGGTCGGACTCGAGCCGTGGCGCGAGGCTCGCCGCGAGCTGCCTCACGCGGGCGATCGCGTCGGGACTTTCATCCACGCCCCATACGTCGAACCCGGCGCGCAGGAGAAACACGAGATTACGCCCGGCGCCACAGCCTGCGTCGAGCACCTTCATACCGTGCTCGATGCGGCCGCGCAGGAGCTGATCGAACAGGTAGACGTCGATGTCGCCGAACTGCTCGCGCAGGTGCGCCGACGGTTGTGTCACGCTGGCGCCACGAGCTGCGCGAGCTCGGCGTCGCACTCGGCGAGCCCGCCAGCGTCTCCGATCGCACCGCGAATGTCACGGCTTTCGCGGAGGAAGCCGAGCGCGGCCTTCTCGTCGCCGGTCGCTCGCGCGGCAGCCGCCAGCAACACCAGGCACTCCGCCTCGCCGTAGCGATCGCCCTCGGCGCGACGGAGCTCCAGACTCTCCGTCGCGAATGCGATAGCGCTATCGAAACGCCCCAGCAGCCGGGACGCCCAGCTCGCGACCGCGAGACCGTGCGCGACGCTCCAACGGTCGCCGAAACGGCGGACGCCAGTCATCGAGTCGATCTCGAGAATGGTAGCAGCGGTGGCCGGATCACCCTTACGAATGTACGTCTCCGCCCGGATGTCGCGCGCAAAGTAGACGAGACGTTGGTCGCCGACCGACCGGAGCGTTTCTTCCGCACGCTCGAGGAGCGCGAGCGCCTGGTCGAGATTGCCGGCGCGGCACGTCGCCCACGCGAGAAACGTGTCGGCGAAGGCCACGCCGCGTCGGTCGGCAACTTCGGCGCGCAGCACCGAGCTTCGCGCGAACGCGGCACGAGCGTCGGCCAGATCGCCTTCGAACAGCGCGGCGGCGCCGAGGTTCGTGAGCGCGAGCGCCGCGACACGGGTTGCGCCGATACGCTCGGCAAGCGTTAGGCACTCGGCCGACAGACGTTTCGCCTTCGGAAAATCACACTGTCGCCACGCGATCCATCCGAGGTCCGCGAGCGCGCGCGCCACGCCGGTTTCATCGCCGAGATGGCGACGCATATCGAGGACGGCCTGAAAATGCTGCTCCGCTTCGCCGACCGCGCCGGTGTTCTGCGCGATGTGCCCCGCGCCGGTCATGACGTCGGCCCGGGAGGCGTCGAGGTCGGGCCGCGCAACTGTCGGCAAGGCCAGCAAGCGCGCAAGCCAGCTGCGACCTTCCCCGAGGTGACCGCGCACGAGCCAATACCGCCACAGCGCCGCGCCGAGCGAGAGCGCTTCGTCAGTATCGTGGCGGATCATCCAATCGAGGGCCGCACCGAAATTCGCGTGCTCGTGGGCGAGCGCGGTCAACGCTTCGTGTTGCGTCTCGCCAGTCAGCCGCGGTGCGAACGATGTCGCTAATCGCAGATAGCAGTCGGCGTGACGCCTGGCTACAGCGTCGGAGTCCGCGCTCCGTGCGAGCTCGTCGAGCGCGACCTCTCGCACGGTCTCCAGCATGCGAAGGCGCGGCTCAGCGTCTCCGGCGGTCACGTCGCGCATCAGCAAGCTCGCGTCGACCAACGCGCTCAGGTCATCGAACGCGCGGCTCGAGTGATCGTCGTCGGCACACACCGATTCGGCGGCGTCGACGGTGCATCCGCCGGCGAAGATCGCCATGCGGCCGAACGTGCTCCGCTCGCTCGGAGTGAGCAGCGCGACGCTCCACGTGACTGCCGCGCGGATCGTCTGATGTCGTGCAGGCAGATCGCGGCCCGTGCCCGACACGAGCTCGAATCCCGATGCGATGCGCGTCGCGACGGCACGCGGTGACATGAGGCGGCAGCGCGCCGCCGCGAGCTCGATGGCGAGCGGTAGCCCATCGATGCGCGAACAGATCTTCGCGGCCGCCGCGAGCGCGTCGTCATCGAACACGAGCGCGGCATTCGCGGCTGATGCGCGTCGAATGAACAGGCGAACGGCCGGGCTCTCGCGCAGCGCCGGTGCGTCGGCTCCGGGATCCGGGAGAGACAATGGCGCGACGAAGAACTCATGCTCGGCTCGGATCCCGAGACGTGTTCGGCTCGTGATGAGCATCTTCATCGTGGGCGCCGCGGCGATCAACTGTGCGGCCAACGGTGCCGCGGCCACGACCTGCTCGAAGTTGTCAAGAACGAGCAGCGTCCGGCGACCCGCGTTTGCCGATGCGATGGCGTCGATCAGGTCCCGCCCACTCTCGGGCTGAACGCCGATCGCCGCCGCAATGGCGGGCGCGACCCTCGCGGGATCGTGCAGCGCAGCGAGGTCGACGAACGCGACGCGATCGACGTGTAACTCGAGCTCCCGCGCGACGTGAACGGCGAGCCGCGTCTTCCCCGTGCCTGCGGCGCCGGTGAGCGTCAGGAGCCTAACGTCTGGTCGATCGAGCAGCGACGCCACCGCGCGAAGCTCCGCGTCGCGGCCAATCATCTCGTCGTCGACGTCAGGCAGGCGTGACTGCACCATGGCTCCGCCCGACGTGAGCAAGCGAACGACCTCACCCGCGGAGCCTGGCCGCCGGGTCGGATCGTCGGCGATCATGTCGCGCACCACATCGCCGAGCCACGACGGCACGTCGGGTCTCAAGGTCCGGAGCGTTGGCGCGCTCTCTCTGTGCCGGCGTGCGAGCACGGAGGATGGCGTCGCGCCGATCCACGGCGGACGGCCCGCGAGCATCTCGAACAGCACACATCCGAGGCTGAACACGTCGCACAGCGGGCCCTCGTCTCCCTCGCCCGAAATTTGTTCCGGCGCCATATAGGCGGGTGTGCCGACGGAGATGCCGGCCTGCACGAGCTGCGCATCCAGCGAGTGCGATACCACTCGTGCAATGCCGAAGTCGGCGACGATCGCGTGCCCGTCAGCGAGCAGGATGTTCTCGGGCTTCACGTCGCGATGCACCACACCGCGTCGATGCGCATGGCCGAGCGCTTCGGCCACCTCCTGTGCGACCAACAGCGCGTCGCCGATGGACAGCCGCCGCTCACGATTGAGCCGTGCGCGCAGCGATTCGCCATCGACGTACGGCATCACGTAGAAGAGCCCGTCCGCCCATTCGCCGGAATCGTGGAGTGGCAGGATATGCGGATGTTGCAGCCCTGCCGTGACTCGAATCTCACGCTCGAACCGTTCGCGGCCGATCGCCGCGCTCATGTCCGAACGCAGCATCTTGAGCGCGACGTTCCGGTCATGCTTGGTATCGCGCGCGAGATACACGACCGCCATCCCGCCACGCCCAAGCTCACGCTCGATCACGAACCGGTCGACGAACCGCTCGTGACTGGCCTGGCCTCGCAATGTGTCGGCGAGCTCGGTCACCGCATCGCTTGGTTCGCCGTCCAGTTCCTCCCTGACGCGTTCCGCGTATCGCTCGGCGTGTCGCAGCGCGGCCGCACGATCGCCGCTCTCGGCGAGTGCTCCCATGAGTCCGAGCACCGCGCGCGTCTTCAACGGATCGATCGCGGTGAGCCTGCGCCACCAGTCCGCGGCGGCAACATAATCCTTTCGATGTTCGGCCTCGCCGGCGAGACGTTCCAACACACGCTCCGCGGCTTGCCCGAGTCGCAGCCGAACGCCGTCGATCCAATGCTCGAAGTCAGGCGCGTCGGGCAGGAATACGCCGTCGAGGAAAGCACCGGTGTAGAGGTTCGCCGCGAATACCGCGTCGTCACGGCCGACGGCGTCCTCGAACTCCGCGACATCCGACGTCACGACCAGCGGGTTCAACGCGAGCATGTCGTGGCCGAGCACGAGCTGGTCTTCGCCGGTGTCGCGCTTGAGCGCGTACACCGACTGCGAGAGCGCTGCTCGCGCACGTGTCTCGTCGACCTCCGGCCAGAGGAGACCGACCAGCTTGTCGCGGGTGATCCCGCGCGCGCCGGACGCCGCCAGCACGGCAAGAACGGCCAGGCGCCTCCGCTGCGCCGCTGCACCGGCCAGGGGACCGTGCTCGCCTTCCAGGGAAAGGCCGCCGAACGTCTTGAGACGCAGCACGTTGAGAGATCCCGGAGCGCCGGCCGCGGCAGGTGAGAGCGAGGTGAGATGGGCGATCCATACTAGGTCCTTCGCGAAACAGCAGCAAGGAACCGTGGTCGAGACGAACCGATGACCGTGATTGCCGAAAGGATCGGATCGAGAGCCGCAGGCATCGCGGGCGCGACGCTCACGACCGCGGACCTGACTCGCGCGCGCGTGTTCTACCTCGCTCGCCTGGGCTTTCCGTTGCTGCATGAGCGGGCAGACGCGTTCACGTTCCGCGCTGGCTCGAGCGAGATCACTGTACGACTCGAGGCAGACGCATTTTCGGGGGCGGATGGGGCCAAGCCTCCGCAACGGTGCGTGGAGCGCGTAGCTCTCTGGTGCGCCGGTCTCGACGATCTGCGCGCGGTCGCCGACGCGCTGACGACCATGGGCATCGAGCACTCACCACCCCGGGGTGATGGCGTCGGGACGGGGTGTGTCGCGTTCAGCGATCCCGACGGAATCGAGTGGGAATTCCGAGTTCGTTGATGGTCTTCGTTCACTACCTTACGATCAGGAGGTGGCACGATGCATAACGTTAGGCAGCGCGGTATCGCCGCAGTGTGTGCGGTCGCCATGTTGAGCTTCGCCACGGTCGCCAGCGCACAGGCCAAGCCGGCGAACGCGACGGCAGCCTCGAATGACGGCAAATCGCTGACGTGGGGTCCGGCGCCCGACGTCTTCCCCACGGGCGCGAAAATGGCCGTGGAACGCGGCGACCCGTCGAAGCCCGGCGAGTTCGTGGTGCGACTCTCGTTCCCCGCCGGCTACAAGATTCCTCCCCACTGGCACCCGACCGCCGAGCACGTTCGAGTGCACAGCGGCGAGTTTCTCGTCGGGATGGGTGACGCGCTCGACCAGAGCAAGACGATGAAGATGGCGCCTGGCGACACGGGGTCGATCGGCGCGAAGATGAATCACTTCGCGATCGCGACCGTACCGACGGTGCTGAGCATCCGTTCGGAGGGTCCGTTCGCGATGACGTACGTGAACGCGGCGGATGATCCACGCAAGCAGAAGTAGTGAGCTGAGTGGAGGTGGTTGATGGCAGGCGGGACTGCTGAATGGCAGAATTGCCATCACCGGCTGGAGCTCGCACGCTGGCATCACGGCATGGACGACATTACAACCAAGGGAACGCAGAACGCACAGACGCCCGCTGGCGCGGGCGACGCAGAATGACGCAGAAGGGCTCTGCTTGGGGAGAGAGCTCCGCTCGCCACGAGCCAATTTTGAGGGGAACTGCCTCGGTCGGTTCATAGCCGCCCGAGGCAGGTCCCCGTCAAAAACGGGCTCGTGGCGCGCGGCATTCGACCGGCCAAGCTGTTTTCTGCGACATTCTGCGGCGGCGCGAAGCGCCGTTCTGCGCGTTCTGCGTTCCCTCGGTTCGACTCTCCCTAACGCGATACAGAACAGCGCGAGGAAAATGTCACGCGCGCCAATGCTCGTGGTGTCCGATCTCGACGGCACGCTCCTCGACCACACCACCTACGCGTTTGACGCCGCGCGAGCGGCACTCGAGCGGTTGCGCGACGCGCGGGTGCCGCTCGTGTTGTGCACGAGCAAGACCCGCGCGGAAGTAGAGCCTATCCGTGCGGCCCTCGGCAACGCGCATCCGTTCATCATCGAGAATGGCGGCGGCGTGTGCGTGCCCGTTGGTTATTTCCCGTTCGAGATCGATGGGGCCGCGCGGCGCGGCGAGTACGAGGTGATTCCCCTCGGTGACCCGTACGCAGACCTCACTCGCGCTCTCGCGCGGGCCTCGCAGGCGAACGGCGTAGCCGTACGTGGCTTCGCCGACCTGACCGACGACGAAGTCGCGGCCGAAACGGGACTCACGCTTTCGGAGGCGCGGCTCGCACGCCAGCGCGAGTTCGACGAGCCCTTCGTGGTGCTCGAGCCCGAGCGTGCGCCCGCGCTGTTCGCCGCCATCGAGCGCGAAGGCAAGCGATGGACCACCGGCGGCCGCTTTCACCACATCACCGGCACGAACGACAAGGCTGCCGCTGTCCGCCTGCTCGTTGGGCTCTATCGCCACCAGCTCGGCGACGTCCTCACCGTCGGACTGGGCGACGCACCTAACGATGCGGAGTTCCTGCGCGAAGTCGACGTCCCGATCCTCATCGCCTCGCCGCGCGTCGATCAGTTGCGCGCACTCGTGCCCGGCGGCCGAGTGACGACGCTGGAAGGACCGGCTGGCTGGAACGCGGCCGTGCTGGCGCTGCTCGACGAGCGTCGTTAGGCCGTTCCGACGATCTCCATCTCTTCCGCCGCGTCCAGGATGAGGTCGAACATCCCGGGGATGGCGTGCAGGACGCGGTTCCAGTTCGGAATGATCGGCAGCGACAGCGGGTTCGCGGTGTAGGTCTCCGCCGCTTCCCGCAGGCTCTCGGCGAATGCCGAAACCGCCGACGCCTCGGCGTGTCGGTCGAACTCGAGGCCGTTGAGCATCGCGTCCGCGTAATACTTGTTGATCGTGTCCTGCGCGAGCTCCTGGTAGTGCACGAGGACCGTCCGGAAATCCGCGTCACCGAGCACGCACCCCTGGGCGGCCAGCGTTCGGAAGAGGTTCTTCGCGATCTCCAGCGTCATGCGCCGCAGGCCGGCACTCGCGTCGGCTTCCGAGAGGACTTGATGCTTGTGGTCGTAGTTGTCCGCGATGTCCACCTGGCAGATGCGTGACATCGCGCAGTTACTGAAGACCTCCGCGAGGACGCCGACCTCGAGCCCCCAATCGCTGGGGATGCGGTTCACGCGCGCGAGGTCCGCGCGCATCGCGAACTCGCCGGAGAGCGCGTAGCGAAAGCTGTCCAGGTATCGCAGGAAGCTCGTCGTCGGCTGAAGCGTGAGCAGTGCGCGCACGAGGGGCGAGAAGAACAGTCGCGTGACGCGCCCGTGCATCTTCTTCGTCGTGCGGGCGTAGTACCCCTTGCAGAACTCGAAGCCGAGGTTCGGGTTTGCGACCGGATAGCAGAGTCGCGTGAGGAGACTCTTGTCGTAGTTGCGGATGTCGCAGTCGTGGAGGGCGATCACGTCGACATCTTCGCGCGCGAGAAGGTAGCCGTAGCACAGCCAGCACGTGCGCCCCTTGCCCGGTCCGCCTGCGCCGATCCCCTGGTCCTCCAGCATGCGAAACAGCTCTTCGACCTTCGGGTGCTCCATCCAGAGCGCCGTGACCGGCGTTGGGAAGTCGCGGAAGAATGCGGCCGCGCGGAGGTACTGCTCGTGCGTGGCGCCGCCAATCGCGACGACGATGCGTTTGAGAAATCTCACCGTACGGAGCTCGTCGACGATCCGCTGCATCGCTGGATGCTCGAACTCCGTGTAGAGGGCGGGGAGCACGAGGCCGATGCGGTTGTGGTCCGCGATCGCGACGAGCTCCGCCTCGATCACGTCATCGTCGTTCGGATTGAGCCGGTGGAGCGTCGTGACGACGCCCGATTGAAAGAAATCGGCCATGACCCTCGTGTTGAGCCGCGCCGCGTGCCGCGCGCGTGAGTACCCGGTTCTACGCGCGGAACGGCTCCAGCCAGATGATCTCGTACGCGTCGAGGGGGACGCGCAGCATGTCGTCTTCAGCCCGGATGTAACGGTCGGTCAGTGCATCCCGCCAGACCCGATCCGGCTGACCTATGTCGGCGAGCGGCACGCGCAACTCCTGGGCCGCGGCCGTGACGTTGGTCAAGGCGAGCACAAAGCCCTCACTCCGTCGCGCCTGGCGGACGACACTGAAGACGGCCGGGTTCACGAACAGGACGCGCTGTGCGGCTGATGGATGAAACGCGGCGAGGTGCGTGCGGACGGCAATGAGATGGACGAAGCGCTCGAGGACATTTGCCGCGTGCGACTGCTGCACGCTCAGCTGGTCGAGCAGCTCCTGGACACGGATCGTGTTGCGGTTGATGCTGCGCGGATCGCGCTCGTTGACCCTGTAGCCGGCGGTCACGTGCGCGCCGACGATGCTCGGCAGGTAGATGGCCGGCACGCCGAGCAGCGAGAGGGCCAGCGCGCGGGAGGCGAGGAAGCGCGCGATCTGGAGGTCCTCGGTCTCATCGGAGTCGACGTCGTTGAGCGCGTTGAACCAGGGGATGTTGAGCTCGTACGGCGTCTGGACGCCGCCGCCCGCGGCCCGGTACGAGACGAGACCGCCGTGATTCGTCGTGCGCCTAACGAGCTGCTGGCGCTCGGCGTCCGTGAGCAGCTCGGCAACCGGCAGGAGCCCGATGCCGTCGTGCGAGTCGAGGAAGTTGAGGAACGTCGTCGTCTCCGACGGTGGCGCGATCGCCGCGGCCCACTCGGCGAGACGCGTCCAGTCGCCCGAGTGGAACGTCCACAGCACGAGGGGCGGCAGCGCGAAGTTGTAGACCATGTGCGCCTCGTTCGTGCCGTCGCCGAAGTAGCTGACGTTGTCGTCGTGCGGGACGTTCGTCTCGGTGATGAGTGCCACGCGTGGTGCGACGACGTCGAGCACCGCGCGAAAGAGCTGGACGAGTGCGTGCGTCTGCGGGAGATGAGCGCTCGACGTCCCGAGCTCGCGCCACAGGTACGTGGCGGCGTCGAGGCGAATCAGGTCGGCGCCGTGGCGCACGTAGTAGAGCAGCACACCGAGCACGCGGAACAGCACGTTCTCGCTGCGGAAGTTGAGGTCGATCTGGTCCGGGCTGAACGTCGTCCAGACCCAC
>Ga0207674_10000607_pt1 | contig 46991 bp, 46 predicted proteins | sample KBSCornC72_FD_184303 | JGI IMG/M metagenome (GOLD analysis project Ga0207674, IMG submission 184303) | Corn rhizosphere microbial communities from Kellogg Biological Station, Michigan, USA - KBS Corn C7-2 (SPAdes) (version 2) | ecosystem: Host-associated > Plants > Roots > Rhizosphere > Soil ... | reverse complement strand
GTTCATTCGGCCGCTTTGGGCACGCTCGGAGCCGCTCTGGGCTTGACTGCTGGCGGAGTGACGCCCGGACGTCCGACCGCTTCCTTCGCCAGCTCGGCAATGCCGCCGAGTGTACCGATGAGCTGCGTTGCCTCGACCGGGAACAGGATTGTCTTGGCATTCGGGGAGCGGGCGAACTCCGAGATGGCTTCGACGTACTTCTGGGCAATGAAATAGTTGATGGCTTGGCCGCTTCCAGATTCAATCGCATCGCTCACTGCCTTGGTCGCGGCAGCTTCTGCCTGAGCGGATCGCTCGCGCGCCTCTGCTTCCCGGAACGCCGCTTCCTTCGCGCCCTCGGCTGAGAGGATTGCCCCCTGTTTCTCGCCTTCCGCGCGCAGGATTGCGGACTGGCGTGAGCCTTCGGCCTCAAGGATCACTGCGCGTTTTTCGCGTTCGGCCTTCATCTGCCGCGTCATCGCGTTGACGATGTCCTGCGGCGGCCGAATGTCCTTCAATTCGACGCGGGTGATCTTGACGCCCCAATTTTCGGTCGCGTTGTCGACGACAGAGAGTAGCTTGGCGTTGATTTCGTCGCGACGCGACAGGGTCTCGTCCAGATCCATCGAACCCATGACCGTCCGCAGGTTCGTGGTCGAGAGCGCCATGATCGCCGTGTAGAGATCGCTCACTTCATAAGCGGCTTTGGCAGCGTCGAGAACCTGGAAGAACACCACGCCGTCGACGGCGACCATTGCATTGTCCTTGGTGATGATCTCTTGTCCGGGGATATCAAGAACCTGCTCCATCATGTTGACCTTGCGGCCAACCCGATAGAAAAATGGCGTCACGTAATTAAACCCCGGGTCAGCCACGCGAACGAAGCGGCCGAAATGCTCGATAGTGTAGCGGTACCCCTGGCGCACGATTTTGACGCCCGTCATCACGATCAGGAACATGAGAACCGCGAGCGCAGTCATGAATGTCGTCAGCATATTTCTTCCCCGGCCTCCCTATTCCGGGGCATGATGCGACGGCCATGACGCGAGCGGAAGTGAAAAACGACAGGAGCCTGGACCTCTTTGCAGTGCGGTCGCTGCTGTTCCTACCCGCTTCAAATCCGCGCGCGGTCGAGAAAGCCCGCGGCCTAAAAGCCGATCTGGTTGTAATCGACCTCGAAGATGCGGTGAAGCCGGACGACAAGGCCGCAGCGCGCAAGTCGGCCTTCGAAGCGGTCGCAGGCGACTGGGACAAGCCGGTGGCGATCAGGATCAACGGGGTTGGGACGCTGTGGCATTCGCTGGACCTCGATGCCGCTGCGCGATCCAAAGCGGATCTTGTGGTCATCCCGCGCGCGATTTCAGCCCACCTCGTCCATGGATTATCGGAAGCGGTGAGCAAGCCGGTGCTGGCGATGATCGAGACTGCCGCTGGCGTTCTCGCCGCGCCGGTAATTGCTCAGACCTGCGCCGGGCTAATCGCAGGTACCAACGACCTTCGCGCCGATCTGCGCTTGCCGCTTGACGCTACACGCGAGCCGATATCGGCGTCACTGCAGATGATAGTGCTCGCCGCTCGAGCAGCGGGAATCGCAGCGTTCGACGGCGTGTTCAACAGCCTCGATGATGCCGATGGATTCAGTCGCGAAGCGGATGAGGGGCGCCGGCTCGGGTTCGATGGCAAGAGCCTCATTCACCCTAGTCAGATCGAGCCATGCCACCGCGCCTTCGCGCCCAGTGCGGCGGAGGTCGAGCGCGCACAGGCCCTGGTCGAAGCCTTCCACGGCGGTGCCGAGCGCTTCGGCAACGAGATGATCGAGCGCATGCACGTCGAAGCGGCGAAGCGGGTGTTGGAGCGCGCCTCCGGGTAAGTCTTGGCAAACAGGCCGTTCCTTGGCATGGGCCGATATGGCCCAACTCAACGACACCGCTGAAATCCCGCTTGGACTAACGTTCGACGACGTCCTGCTGCAGCCGCTCGAATCGACCGTTCTGCCGAGCCAGGCCGACACGCGCACTTTCCTTACCCGCGAGATCCCGCTCAACATTCCGCTCCTGTCCTCGGCGATGGACACCGTGACTGAAGCCGACATGGCCATCGCCCTCGCGCAGCTCGGCGGGATCGGCGTGCTCCACCGCAATTTGACGGTCGAGGAGCAGGCGGCGGCGGTTCGGCAGGTGAAGCGCTTCGAAAGCGGAATGGTGGTCAATCCGATCACCATGACTCCAGATCAGACCCTCGCGGAAGCCCTGGAGCTGATGAAGTCGCATCGGATCAGCGGGATTCCGATTGTCGAGAAATCGGGCAAGCTATGCGGCATCCTCACCAACCGCGACGTACGCTTCGCCGGCAATCTGCGTCAGCCGGTCAGCGAGCTGATGACCAAGGACAATTTGGCCACCGTCCGGATCGGCACCAGCCAGGAGGATGCGCGCAGAATCCTCCACCAGCGCCGGATCGAGAAGCTGCTGGTGGTCGACAAGGACGATCATTGCGTCGGCTTGATTACGGTCAAGGACATCGAAAAATCGGTCGCGTCGCCGTTGGCGACCAAGGACGTAGAAGGGCGGCTCCGGGTCGCTGCGGCCTCGACGGTGGGCGATAAGGGATTCGAGCGATCTCAAGCGCTGATCGACGCCGGTTGCGACTGCGTTGTGATCGATACCGCTCACGGCCACAACCGCGAGGTCGCAACCGCCGTCGAACGGGTCAAGACACTTAGCAATTCGGTCCAGGTTGTCGCTGGCAATGTCGCGACGACAGATGCCGCGAAGGCGCTCGCGGATGCCGGAGCCGACGCCATCAAGGTCGGTATCGGGCCGGGATCGATCTGCACGACGAGGATCGTCGCCGGCATCGGCGTTCCGCAACTGACGGCGATCATGGATTCTGCGCGGGGAGCCAATGGCGTCCCGATCATCGCTGATGGCGGCATCCGCACAAGCGGTGACATGGCCAAGGCACTCGCCGCGGGCGCGTCCACCGTCATGGTTGGATCGCTGCTCGCAGGAACTGAGGAAGCGCCGGGCGAGACCTTCCTCTACCAGGGGCGCAGTTACAAATCCTATCGAGGCATGGGCTCCGTTGGAGCGATGTCGCGCGGTTCTGCTGACCGCTACTTCCAGCAGGACATCAAGGACCATCTGAAGCTGGTGCCCGAAGGGATCGAAGGGCAGGTGCCCTACAAAGGACCGGTACGTGAGATCATCCACCAGCTCGTCGGCGGCGTGAAGGCGGCGATGGGTTACACGGGATCGCAAACGATCGCCGAGCTGCAGAAGCGCGCGAAGTTCGTCCGGATCACCAACGCTGGGCTCTCGGAAAGCCACGTGCACGACGTAGCAATAACGCGCGAGGCACCCAATTATCCGACACGATAGATGACCCCCGCCGCTCGCCTTCAGGCAGCGATCGAAGTGCTGGACGAGGTGATCGCCTCAGCACGCGAGGATGGACCGCCGGCGGACAGCATCGTTACGCGTTATTTCAAGCATCGACGCTATGCCGGCTCGAAGGACCGGCGGGCGGTTCGGGAGCTAGTGTTCCGCGCGATCCGGCGGGCGGCCGAGCGACCCGAGAGCGGCAGGTCCGCAGTCCTGGGATTAGCGGAAGACGAGCTCGCTTTGTTCGACCTCTTCGGCGAACCGCGCGGGCCGGAGTTACTCATGCAGAGCGAACGAGCGGCGCCGGCGGGGATCGTCCCCCGCTGGTTGCGAGCCGAGCTCTCTCCCCTTGTCGCTCAATCCGAATGGTTAACGCTGCTCGAACGCGCGCCAGTCGATCTTCGCGTCAACATCGCGCGCGCCTCGCGTGACGAGCTTATCGGACAGTTCGCCAACTCTGAACCGACGCCGCTTAGCCCCTGGGGCATTCGCCTGCCGGCCGACAGCCGCGTCGACGATCATTCTGCCTTCGCAGCGGGCCTGACCGAGGTGCAGGACGAGGGCAGTCAGCTGATCGCTTTTGCTTGCGAACCAGCGAACGGTGAGCGCGTTCTAGACCTTTGCGCCGGCGCAGGCGGCAAGGTACTGGCGCTTGCCGCAGCGGCACCGAAGGCATCGATCCTCGCCACCGACACCAACCGCGCACGCTTGTCGAAGCTCGGTCCGCGTGCCGAACGGGCAGGGGTAGTGATCGAAACGTGCCTGCTCAACCCGTCAAAAGAACTCGAACAGCTTTCTCAATGGCGTAATTCGGCCGACCTCGTGCTCGTCGACGCACCGTGCTCGGGAAGCGGCACGTGGCGGCGCAATCCGGAAGGCCGCTGGCGGCTGACGCCAGAGCGCCTCGGCCGCGTCATTCAACTCCAGCACCGGCTGCTTGAGATCGCGGCAGAGCTGGTGAAGCCGGGCGGTCGACTCGTCTATGCCGTCTGCTCTTTGCTGTCCCGCGAAGGGGCAGGGCAGATTGAAGGCTTCCTCGCTGCCCGTTCATCGTGGATTAGTGAGGAGGTCCCCATTGCAGGGGGACGTTCGGATGCTCCCGGCCGCCTTTTGACGCCTGGACATGATCGAACCGACGGCTTTTTCGTCGCGCGGCTGCGCCGTCCGTGCTAGTCCGTAACGACGAGTGGAGAGATTGATGCGCTCATTGCCTAGCCTGTTGCTCATCGGATTTGCCGGACTTGCAGTTGCAGCGCCGGTCGGCGGACAGCGGTCCGACGACCAGATCGCGCCCAAGTCCCTCGAACTGCAGCGCCAGGCGCGCACGCTGATCGGCACAGGCAAGCTCGAGCAGGCCGAGGACCTGCTGGAGACGTCGCTTGCAGTCGATCCGCGCAATCGCGGCGCCTTTGTCGATATCGCCCGCGTTGCTGAGAAGCAGCACCTGTTCGGCAAGGCGATCCGCATGACCAACAAGGCGCTGCAGCTCGAACCCAACGACCCCGACGCGATCGCAGTCCAGGGTGAGGCAATGGTTGAGATGGGCGCGGTCGCGCGTGCGCAGGCCAATCTCCAGAAATTGCAGACCATCTGCGGCGCCAAAGCTTGCCCTCAGGTCGCGCAACTATCGGCGGCGATCAGCCGCGGGCCGACTGTGGCTTCCGCCAAAGTCCCAGCGACACCTAAATCGAACTAATCGCTCAGTGCCCGCCCGAGCGATATCCATTCGGCGATACTGAGAGTTTCGGCCCGCCGCTGCGTGTCGATGTCGAGGCGCTCGGCAGCTTCGACGGCGCCCGGCATTTGCCTGAGGCTGGAGCGGAGCATTTTTCGGCGTTGCCCGAATGCCGCTTCGGTCAACCGTTCCATGATTGCCGGACGAACGCCGGCGGGCTGCTCTGATGGAACGACGTGGACCACCGCTGAGGTGACCTTCGGAGGCGGGACGAAAGCCGAGCGGTTGACCGTCATGGCTATGCGTGGAAGCGATCGCCATTGTGTGGCGACAGACAGCCGTCCGTAGGCGCCGCTCCCCGGTTGCGCGACGATCCGTTCCGCCACCTCTTTTTGGAACATTAAAGTCAGCGACCGCCACCACGGCGACCAGTCGCCGCTCAGCCATTTGAGCAGGAGCGCGGTGCCGATATTGTAGGGGAGGTTGGCGACAACGTGCGCGTCCTCTCCGGCAACTACGCGTTCGTCGATCGTAAGTGCGTCGCCCTGGATGATCTGGAGCTTGTCGCCGAATTCCTGCTGAAGTTCCGCAAGCGCGGGGATACAGCGCCGGTCGCGTTCGACCGCGACAACCGAAGCGCCGGTGTCCAGCAGCGCACGCGTTAGTCCGCCTGGGCCTGGTCCGACCTCATAGACCCGCCGTCCTTTGAGCGGTCCGGGAACCGCGGCCACCTGCGAGAGCAGCTGGCGATCGAGAATGAAATTCTGCCCCAGCGCCTTGCTTGCGCTCAGGCCGTGCCGGGCGATGACCTCGCGCAGCGGTTCGGTCGGCGTGCTCAAGCTACTTCGGCGCGGAGGATGGCATTCTCTGCGGCCATTCGTATCGCAGCCGCCATCGGGCGCGGATCTGCACGGTCCTGTCCGGCGATATCGAAAGCCGTGCCATGGTCCGGTGCCGTGCGTACGATCGGAAGCCCGAGCGTCACATTGACGGCATCCTCGAAGTGCAGTGCCTTGATGGGGATCAGCGCTTGGTCGTGGTACATGCACAACGCCGCGTCGTAATTCGCTCTTGCTCGCGCATGGAACAAAGTATCGGCGGGATGGGGACCAGTGACCAGCCATCCCTCGGCGGCAAGCGCAGCGATCGCCGGTTCGATGATCTCTATTTCTTCGCGCCCAAGCTGTCCGCCTTCGCCAGCGTGCGGGTTCAACCCGGATATTGCCAGCCGCGGCTCAGCAATTCCGAAATTGCGCTGAAGACCGCGCAGTGCAGCCCGCCCACGAGATTCGATAAGGGCGCTGCTCAATTGCGCCGGAACCTCGCTAAGGGGCAGGTGGGTTGTTACCGGCACCGTCCGCAGCGTCGGGCCTGCAAGCATCATGACGACATTGCCCGGCGAGACTCCGCACCGCTCAGCAACGAACTCCGTCTGCCCCGGATGCTGAAAACCGATCGCGTAAAGCTGTTCCTTGGCGACCGGTCCGGTAACCACCGCTGCAGCCGAACCGGACCGCGCCAGCCCGACTGCAATTTCAAGCGAATCCAGCGATGTGTGCGCACCTGCCACGCTAGGGTGGCCGGGAACGTCAGGCCTTGGCGCGTTGAGCTGGATCAGTGGCAAGCCGTAGTCGAACGCGGCATCCGCCTGGCGCGGGTCTTCGACGAGTTCAATCGGTCCGTCCCAGACGGCTGCGACCGAGGCCGGATCGCCGATCGCGACAAAGGACGGCAGCGAGAAGCCGTCGCGATTGTCCCAGCATTTGGCGATCACTTCGGGTCCGATCCCTGCGGGATCGCCGAGCGAAATCGCGAGCGGAGTTCTCAGTGCGCGAGTCATCAGCCGCGCAGTACTCGAAAATGCTCGATCAGCGGAATTCGATCACTGCATCGCGGCGAAGGTCGGCGAGATAGCGCCTGGACCGCGAATTGACCCTCTCGTCGTTGAGCTGTTGGTAGATGTCGTCGTAGCTCGGCGCCGACTGGTTGGCTTCGTCGCGGCCGCAGATCACCAGAACTCGAACACCTTCGTCGAGCGATCCGAACGGCTGTGTCGCTTGACCGACCTGCATCGGCACCATCAGTCGCTGCAACGCCGGTGGCAGATCGCGCATCTTCACCTGGTCGCTGCTGACGATCTCGCCGTGGAAATCGGTCGCGAGCTTGTCGGCCCCGCCGCAGCCGCCGACGTTCTTCGCAGCTTCGGCGAATCTTGCGACGATCGGTTCGGCGGACTCCCGCTTCGTGCCTTTCGGGAAAGCAATAGATACTTGTTTTAGGTTCAGAACAGCGTCACGCGGATCCGGCGTCAGAATTTTGCGCGTGTCCTGGACGGCGATGATCGAATAGCCGCCCGGGACCTGGATCGGGTTGCTGATTGAACCGGCTGGCAACTGACGCAGCACATCCGCGAGCTGCGGCGGCAGCTGTTCGGGCCGTACCCAGCCAAGGTCGCCGCCGACCGCTGCGGTCGAGGCTTCCGAATATTGCCGTGCGTAACCCGCGAACGATGCACCACCACGCAGCTGGGTCAGGATCTTATTGGCATTTTCGAGGATTTGCGCGTCGGTTGCCGGAGTGGCGGACAGGAAGATTTCGCCGACGCGAAATTCTTGTGTGCCCTTCGACGCATTCATCTTGTCGAGAACCGCCTTCACTTCGTCATCGCCGACGCTGACACCGCTCTCGATTTTCGCGCGCTGCAGCCGCTGCCAGGCGATTTCGCCTTCGATCTGGCGGCGCAACGTCTTGATGTTTGACCCGTTCGCGTCAAGCATCGCCGCGAGTTGATCGGGCGTTTTTTTTACACCCGCGGCGACGCGTTGGACGGTCTTGTCTATGTCGGATTGTTTGACGTCGATCTTCTCGGTCTTTGCAGCCTGAATCTGGAGAGTTTCGTCGATGAGGTTACGCAGCACCTGCTCGCGCAGGCGCTGAACCTCGTCAGGAGGAATCTGACCACCGTTCGCAATCGCGAGAAGCGCGAGCCGCTGATCGATGTCGGTCTGCGTGATTACATCGCCGTTGACGATCGCAGTCGCCTTGATGACCGACGGCATCGCATTGCCGAATACCTGCGGGTTTTGCGGCAGTTTCAGCGATTGTGTGGTGTTGACCTGCGGCGGCGGCTGATCCGCGGGCTGACCTGCCTTCTGCGCTACGGCACCGCTCGTGAGGCCAAGCGCCACTGCGGCGCCGGCAATCAACGCATGCTTCCTGTTCACTCGAAAAGCTGATGCCACGATGAGAATTTCCCTTAGTTCCCGATAATTACCATCGCCGAAGCCCGCTGAACGCAGGCTTAGCGGCTCACACCCTTGAAAGCCAAGTGGATGGCGAAAGTGCTGCCCTTTCGGAAGGTCCCGATTCGTTCATAGTCGCGGCGCCACGTCACGCCAAGCGTGAGGCAGTCATCTTCATATTGGATGCCCAGGCGGCTACGAACCGGCTCCCATCCGTCGGCGAGCGAGAGCGGATCCTCGCTCTTGTCGGTGAGATCGACCACCGTCGCACCGAATACCGACCAGTAGCGGTGGAACAGCAGCCGGGCTGCAACGCGGAGCTCCTCCTTGTCGCGAAGATCCTCGATTGTCGGATCAATATTCCGGTTAAGACGCAAATAGCCGATTTGCGCATAGGTCTGGGTCGTGCCGACGGTCAGGTCCAATTCATTGCGCCGGATGGCGAAATTGTCCTTGTCGAGCCGATAGCGGTGGCTGATGTCGATGAAGCGGCCGTAGCGGATGTGCGTTCTTCCAACGATATCCGAGACTCTGTCCGTAAGTCCTGTGCCTTCCGGAAAAATGCTCCTCAGGCGACCGACCCGGTAGCTCTGACCGACAGTGCTTTCGATCGATAGATTCTTACGTTCGAGCGACCAGTCGAGGCCATAGGTAACGCGCGAAGCGTCCTCCCAACGATCGTAGCCGGGAAAACGGTTGAGCGCGAAGAGGTTGCTGTCCTCAAGATCGACGGATCGCGAATCTTCGTTGGGAATGTCGACGTTTGAAGTCGGCGGCGTGAGCACGAACTGGACGCGCGGGACGAGTCGCTGAACTCCGCCGAAAAACGAGCCAATGAACGGCCATTGGATGTCGGCTGCGAGCGCCCCGATCGCGCGTGCATGCCATCCGTTGGTGCCGCGGTAGATGGCCACGGTCGTCTCTTCAGCATCGTCGGTGTGATAAACGTCGCCACGTCCGAAAGCAGTGAGCGTGATTGACTGGCCCCAGGGCGTCAGGCGCCGCAGGTCCCATTCCGCGCTCGCAAAGGCGCGCTGAGTGTCCTGACCGTCGATCCGCAGGATATCAAGGCTGTTCGCCCGGATCTCGGCATGGCCGCTGGCAACGTCGTCGAACCGGAAGCGGGCGTCGATCGCCGGAAGCGCAATCGGGATCTGTTTTTGCTGGTCTTCGACACGTAGCCCCTGAAAGCCCCAACCGGCGATCGATATGTAGCTTTCAGGCGTGATCCGCTCGACGTTGATGACGTTGCGCAGCCGGTCGTCGTTGGTGATGTCGTAGCGGCGAGTTACGGTCTTGTCGGTTGCGACACGCAGCGAGGTAGTAATCGACCATTCCGGATTGAGCTGCCATTTCCCGTTGGCGTCGAAGTAGCCTCTTAGTTGGCGTGGTCCGGTAGCGTCGGTCGTCGTCGTGCTATCGACTCTTCCGTAGGTCAGGAATCCGCCAACCTGAAAGGCGCCGACGCTGTTGAGCTCGCGATATTTCACTTCGATGGCCGGCAGGACGCTCGTGTAGAGGTGCGGGGTGATCGTGGCGTCCCGATTGGGCGCGATCTGCAAATGATATGGCACCGCAAGCTCGAAGCCGTTGCGGCTGGAAATGGCGATATCGGGCACAAGCCACCCGCTCGCCCCTTCATTGCCCCGCGCAATGCTGATGACCGGCAGCAACGGCAGGCCGATCCCGAACAGTCGCAGATGGCCGCCCTCGAAGCGGACCCGCGAGCTTTTGGGATCATCGATCACCCGCGCAGCCGTGATCTCCCAGCTCGGCGCCTTCGGGCAACCGCTGTCGGTTGTGACTGGGCAGGGCGTGTAGATCGCATTGGTGAAGGTTGAGACGCCGTTGAGACGCGCTCCGTGCCGTGCCGCGATGCGGCCGCCGCTTTCGAGCACGACCAGGAGATTGTCGACCGTGCCGTCGCGCATCGTGTCGGTCAGCTGCACATTCTCACCGATCAGCTTGTCACCCTCGGGCGTGACGACCACGGCATTGCCTTTGGCGTAAACTTGGCCCGATTTGCGATCCCAGATCACCTGATCAGCCGCGAGGAAATTACCCTCACGGTTCATTCGCACAGCGCCGCTGGCGGTCACCACATCGGCTTCGCTGTCATAGGTGACACTGTCTGCGCTGAAAGTGACGATCTGATTTTCGTCAGGGACCAGAGCCGAAGCAGGTGAAGGCGCGGGCGAGCTGGCCCGCGCGCTCACCACGGACGGAAGCGTCAGGAGCAAGGGCAGCGCCGTCCACCAGACAAATTTCGTCCGCAACGCTGACCGCCCGCCTCGCTTGAACCTTCCCAAGGGGCGTGCCTATCGCACCTCGGAAGCGCGGCGACAATCGCCCCTGCCGCGACTTTGCCAAGGTTTAACTTGCGCCCTAAAGGGCGGAGCGAACGTTCGCCTTTGCAGGATTGCCTAGAAGATGCAGATTCGTTTCGCCGATAAACGGCCCGCGGGAGACTATGCGCTCGTGTTGCCGCTCGCGGGCAAAGACCGTTCGACGCTTGGCGCGCTTGGGCCGCAGAAGCAGACGGCGTCCTCGGCGCTGGATCGCCAGCGGTTCGACGGAGAGTCGGGCAGTGCATCGGAGCAATTCATTGACGAGAACGGCAGCGTTCGGCGGCTGCTCATGGTCGGAACGGGCACCGGATCCGAGCCCAAAGAAGCGGCGGAGAAGCTTGGTGGAACCGCGGCGGCGCGTCTGCAGACGTCGGGCGAAAAGAAAGCGGTCATCGAACTGAGCGGCCTCGGCTATGATGCCGACGCGGCGGCTCGAGTGGGTCTCGGTGCCGCGCTGCGCTCGTGGCGCTACGATCGTTACCGGACGAAGCTCAAGGACAATCAAAAGCCGACGCTCGAGGAAATCGTGATTGTTGGTGGCGATTCGAGCGCGGGCAAACGCTACGAGCAGCGCTGGGCGCCGGTCGTCGAAGGCGTATCGCTGACGCGCGAACTCGTCACCGAGCCGGCAAATATCATCTACCCCGATAGCTTCGTCGAGCGCGTTCGCGCTTCGATCAAGAGCACGGGCCTGGAAGTCGAGGTCCTCGACCGCGCGGCGATGGAGAAGTTGGGCATGGGCGCCTTGCTCGGCGTCGCGCAGGGATCGATCCGCGAAGCCCGACTGCTGATCCTCAAGTGGCACGGCGGCGGGAAGGGCGGCCAGCCGGTCGCCTTCGTCGGCAAAGGCGTGACCTTCGACACCGGCGGCATCTCGATCAAGCCGGCTGCTGGCATGGAAGCGATGAAGTGGGACATGGGCGGCGCCGGTGCGGTCGTCGGAGCGCTCAAAGCGCTCGCCCTACGCAAGGCGAAGGCGAACATCATCGGCATCTGCGGGCTCGTCGAAAACATGCCGTCGGGCAGCGCGCAGCGCCCGGGAGACGTGGTCACTACCATGTCGGGGCAGACGGTGGAGGTAATCAATACGGACGCGGAAGGGCGCCTGGTGCTCGCCGACGCCATCACCTACGTGCAACGCAATTTCAAGCCGTCCGTGATCATCGACCTCGCGACGTTGACCGGAGCGATCCTCGTCAGCCTCGGCCACGAATGGGCTGGTCTGTTCTCGAATAATGACGAGCTTGCCGGCAGAATTCAGCAGTCTGCCGACGAATCGGGCGACAAGGTTTGGCGCATGCCCCTTGGCGAGCCGTTCGATCGACTGATCGACTCGCCGATCGCCGACATGAAGAATGTCGGCCCGCGCGAAGGTGGTTCGATCACCGCGGCGCAGTTTATCCAGCGCTTCGTCGACAATGGTGTCAAATGGGCGCACGTCGACATGGCCGGGAAGGCTTGGTCGGACAAGGCGAGCGCAACCTATGACAAGGGCGCGACTGGCTTCGGCGTCAGGCTCCTCGACCAATATGTTGCCGACGTGCTGGAGCGCTGAGTCGACACCGCAGTGCAGGTCGATTTCTATCAGCTTGCGGGAACGTCGCCCGAGCAAGTGATCGCGAGCATTGCGGACAAAGTGCTCGAAAGCGACGGGCGGCTGCTGATCGTCGCCGAGGATGAAGCGTTCCTCGCCCGCCTTGATCGGATGTTGTGGGATCAGGGGCCGACGGATTTTCTGCCGCATGGTGCTGCGGGTGGTGCGGACGATGCTCGCCAGCCCGTCCTGCTCTCGACCAACCCCGATGCGCCTAATCAGGCGCGAAACATGCTCATAGCCGATGGCACTTGGCGCGAGGCGGCGCTGACCTACGACCGCAGCTTCTATCTCTTCGACAATGCCACGCTCGAGGGCGCGCGGCTTGCCTGGAAGCTCCTCGCTGGCCGCGAAGGAATCGAACGGCGTTACTGGGCACAGGAGGCCGGTAAATGGGTGAAGAAGGCGTAAGGGTTGCCCGCGGCGCTCGCCCTCGCTAGGCGGCGGATCAAATCCCATCCCCAAGTCAATTACAGGAGATCGCCCGGTCATGGCCGTGACGCGCACCTTTTCGATCATCAAGCCCGATGCCACCCGCCGCAATCTTACCGGAGCAGTCACCAAGATGCTGGAAGATGCAGGGCTGCGCGTTATCGCCTCCAAGCGCATCCGCATGAGCCGGGAGCAGGCCGAGGGCTTCTACGCCGTTCATAAGGAGCGGCCGTTCTTCAACGATCTCTGCACTTTCATGACATCGGGTCCTGTCGTCGTTCAAGTGCTCGAGGGCGAGAATGCAGTTCTCCGCAACCGCGAGATCATGGGCGCGACCAATCCCGCGCAGGCTGACGAAGGCACGATTCGGAAGACTTATGCGCAGTCGATCGAAGCCAATTCCGTCCACGGTTCGGACAGCGACGACAATGCGCAGATCGAGATCGACTATTTCTTCAAGCCTGAGGAAATTGTCGGCTGAGGATTCTCGCGGACGTATGTCCAGCGAACGACATTGCGACCGTCGATCAGCGAAATCTGGGCTTCCAACCTATCGCCCTTGAGCTCGTAGCGAATGCGCTGCGGGTAGTCGTGGTTGGCGTTAATGAACTCGACAGCCGATCCTGACATGGCGGCCGCTTCGAAGGGTACTGCTGCGTGTCCATGTGGCGATGCCCACAGGACGACCTTGCCGGCTGCGCCCAACTCAACGCGCAGTTGCTCCCAGGACTTGAGCTTGTCGCCGATGCCTTCACGCGAGGCACCAAGCATCAGTCCGCCTTTGGGCTCCATCCAGCATTCCTGCGTCCAGTGATCGCCCTCATTGAGATTCCAGCAGCCGGTCATGAACGCGGGCAGGACTGCCGTCTGACTGACAACGGCAGCGACGAGCATCTGTGCGAGCATTGTTCGTCCCTTCGCCGACCCAAATACTCCTCGCGATCATCAGTCGCTAGCGGCTGAGTCCCACAAGACGTAGCGAGCGGCCGCCGAACAGGCCGCCGCCTTCCCATTTGTAGCGGAGCACATAAGCGCCGGCGCCACGTCGGTCCGTGCCAGCTTCGACGTACCGCGCCTCGATTCTGACTGGAACGCTGTGGGTGACGTCCTTCGCTTCCTTCTCGCGGCCCTTGAGCGCGGATTCGACGTCGCTCGCCGAAAGTCGACCGTCGCTGCCGGCCTCGATCGGCGATACCCCTTTGATCACGACCTTTAGCGATTCGAGCGCGTGCCCGGGATCCGCTGGGAAGATGGTCAGCGCATGCCCGTTGGCGTCGACGGTGCCCCGGAGTGTCAACGGAACTGACGAGCGTTGCTCGACCACCCGAGTCGGCTTGTCCTCGCTGCTGTTCTTCCAGGCGATCCACACCCCGAGCGCGGAGACGATCAGCGCGGCGAGCGCGATTAGCTCGCCGAGGGTGATCAAACGGCGGCGGATGCGGGCTTCGGGAGACTCGCTCATCGTCGGCCAGCTTCCAACAGCCGGCGCCGCGCAGCAAGCTCCCACGCGCCCGCCATCAGAATTGGTCGGCGGCCAGCATGAGCTTGGTGAGCCTTGGCGGCGCACAGGCTCGCCAGCTCCGCTCGAGCCAATCGCGGACTTGGTCCCAATCGACGTTGCGGCGATTGAGCTTAACGCCCAGCCAACCGCTGGCGCCATAATATTTGGGCCAATAATAGATTTGCGGCTGCGCCTCGATCAGGCCGGTCATCTCGTCGGGCCCGCTCGCCTTGACCAGGAGTCCGACCGCTTCCTCGCCGTGATGGTGGTCGGCGATGATCGCGAAGAGCTTGCCCTTGTCGCCGCCGACCGACCAGCCCGGCGATCCGTGACTGGTCTTGCGGCCGACCTCCGGCAGTTGCTGTGCGAGCGCGTCGACCTGTGCCTCGATCCAAGCGGAGTTAAAGGGACGCGCCGCATACTCGGAAAGGATCCTGGGATAGAGTTGATGCTCGGCAATGAGTACTCGCTCCGCCAACGTGCTAGAATCGTCACCGGGCAGTACAGCGACTTCGACCTGTCCGAGGATCTCGCCCGAATCGAGCTCGTTGGTAACGAGGTGGACGGTTGCTCCGGTGGACGCGTCGCCGGACTCCAACACTGTCGAGTGCGTGCCAAGACCTTTGTATTTGGGCAGCAGAGACGGGTGGATATTGAGGATCTGGCCGTGCCAGCGCCCGACGAAGTTTGCCGGAAGGATGCGCATGAAACCCGCTAGTGCGATGAGGTCGACATCTGCGTTCTCCAGGGTCGTGTTCAACGTTTCAAAAAATTGGTTTTTGTCTTTCGGTGTGGGACGAGGGAGCCGGGCGACAGCGACACCTTCAGCTTCGGCAAGATCGAATCCCGGCGCATCGGGGGTGTCGCCGGTCACCAGCACCACTTGATACGCGCAGTCGGCGGCGCGGGCGGCGTAGATGAGTGCGGCCATGTTCGAGCCGCGCCCGGAAATCAGTATCGCAACGCGGCTTCGCTCACGCATGGTAGGTGACGGACCAGTCTTCGGCTGCGTTCCAGGTGCCGGCGTTGCCGCCGACCGTGCAGCCGCGTGGACCTTCCACGATATGGCCGATCGCGACTACGTTTTCCTCGGTGAGGCCTTCCAACTCGCGCGCGATGGCGTCGGCACTGTCTGCTGACACAAGCACGGCCATGCCGATCCCGCAGTTGAAGGTCCGCGCCATTTCCTCAGGAGCAATGCCGCCACCTTGCTGCAGAAGGCCGAAGATTGGGGGGAGTGGCCAGCTATTCGTTTCTACAATGGCGTGACAACTTCCTGGCAAAACCCTAGGAATATTCTCAATAAGCCCGCCACCAGTGATGTGCGCAAGCCCCTTGATCCGACGCTGCTGCACGAGCGGAAGGAGCCGCCGCACGTAAATCGTCGTCGGCTCCAGTAGGGCTGATCCAAGCGACCTGCCTAGGCTCGGGAAGATTTGCTCGAGGTCCCACTGCTCCTGCTCGACAATCCGCCGCACCAGCGAAAAGCCGTTGCTGTGCACCCCTGAACTGGCGAGCCCAAGGATCACGTCTCCCGGAGCGATCTCGCGCCCGGTCAGTACCTTGTCGCGCTCAACCGCGCCGACGCAGAAACCAGCAAGATCGTAATCGCCGGCCGAATACATGCCCGGCATTTCCGCGGTCTCGCCGCCAATCAGGGCGCAACCGGCGCGGCGGCACCCTTCGGCAATCGACGCGACGACTGCAGCCGCGACTTCGTTGTCGAGCTTCCCGGTGGCGTAATAATCGAGAAAGAACAACGGCTCGGCGCCCTGGACCACAAGATCGTTGGCGCACATCGCAACGAGGTCGATGCCGACGCCGTCATGACGTCCCGTTTCGATCGCGAGCTTGAGTTTGGTCCCGACGCCGTCGTTCGCCGCCACCAGGAGCGGATCGCAATAACCCGCAGCCTTCGGATCGAAAAAGCCGCCGAACCCACCGAGCTCCGCGTCAGCGCCAGGGCGCGCCGTCGATCGCGCCAGAGGGCCGATCGCCTTCACCAGCGCATTTCCGGTCTCGATCGATACACCTGCTTCGGCATAGGTTAGCGGCTTTTGGCTCATTGCGGCGAGGCACTAGAGACAAGCCGCTTGGATTTCCACGCCGTTGTCGCCAAAAGACGCCGCGAATGTTCCGCCGCCCCGTTCTTGTCTCAATGTTGATCGCCGCGTCGCTGGGAATTTCCGGCGTGATCTACGCGCAACTTGAGACCGCCGACCGCGGCATCCTCCCGCTCGACAGCTCGAACACGCTGGAGATTGGCGGCATCCACGTCGACGTCGGCGGCCCAGATGGACAGAGCGCGCGCTATACTGGATGGCGTATCGCGCAGCGGCAGGGCTTCAAGGCGCTATGGGCAAAGATGCACAACGCGCCGATCAGCGAAGCTCCGAACCTTCCCGACGGAACGCTCGACCAGATAGTCAGCTCGATCAATGTCGAGCGCGAGGAAATTGGCCCCAACCGCTACATCGCCGACTTGGGCGTACTGTTCGACCGGGCCCGGGCGGCGCAGTTCCTTGGTCTTGCAGACGGCGGACAAATCCAGCGCTCGGTGCCGATGCTGCTAATCCCAGTGACTATTTCCGCCGGCACAGCCACGAGCGTTGAGTTGCGTAATGCCTGGCAGCGGGCGTGGGCGCAGTTCCGCACCTCGCAAAGCCCGATCGATTATGTCCGCATCAGCGGGATGGGCGCCGATCCGCTGCTGATCAACGCCTCGCAGGCTTCGCGTCCCGGCCGAGGCTGGTGGCGCAACCTGCTCGATATGTATGGCGCAAACGACATCCTCGTAGCCGAAGTCCAGCTACAGCGCCTCTATCCCGGCGGCCCAGCGCGGGCGCGGTTCATTGCCCGCCATGGTCCCGACCGCGAGATCGTCGGCGGCTTTACGCTGACTGCCCCGAACAGCGAGGCCATTGCGGCGATGATGGCGCAAGGCGCGCAGCGGATCGACCAGATCTACGCTCAGGCGCTCGCGGCAGGACGGCTCACCCGTGATTCCTCACTCAACCTTCCGCCGCCGCCGGTGCTTCCGCAAATGGCGGAGGAGAAGGCCATAGCACCGGTGAGCGAGTTCAACTCGTTCCAGATCCAGGTCAGCGGCAAGAACGTCAACTTTTATAATTTCGCCATGGCCCATCTGCGGTCGATTGCGGGCGTCAACTCGGCGGCACCGCAGCAGATCAATCCCGGCGGCACGAGTTATATCCTCGTTTCATATAAAGGTGGCGTCGCACAGCTTGCAGCGGCCCTCAGCGCTCGCGGATGGGTGGTCGATTTGGCGCAGGGCTCTGTGATCAAGATCCATGCTGAGTCGGAGAAGCCACCGGCGCTTCCGCCGCCGCCAGTTCCGCAACCTGCGCCGGCAGCACAGCAGTCGCCGAATCAGCCCGCGGCTCCGCCCGCCGGTCAGACGTCCAGGGCCCAGTAGTGAAGCAGGGCCCGGACCAGATCGCGCTTCCGCTCGACTGGCCACAAAGCGAGGGCGATGCCCGGTTCATCGTTTCCGAGGCTAATCGCGAAGCCTTCGATCATTTCCGCAAGTTCAGCTTGTGGGCGGTCAAGGCGACGATCCTTACGGGTCCAAGGCGGTCGGGCCGGACATTGCTCGCGCGTACGTTCGTCGAACGGGTCGGTGGTCGACTATTCGATGAGGCCGACCGCCGCGACGAGGAAGAGTTGTTCCACGCCTGGAACCAGGCGCAGGACACCGGGCGGCCGCTGGTGATGATTGCAGACGAGGTACCGCCTGCCTGGACTCCCCGATTACCCGATCTCAAGACCCGTCTCGCAGTCACGCCGGCTGTGCGGATCGGACACCCGGACGATGTCCTCTTCGCGGCACTGATGCAGCTTCACTTCGCCGACCGCGGACTGCATGTCTCGCCCGACGCTTTGCGTTTCATGAGCGACCGACTGAATCGCGATTATTGGACGGCGGAACGGGCGGTGGAAGCGGTCGACCGTTACGCGATCGCAGAGCGCGCACGCCTGTCGCTGCCGACGATCCGCCGAGCGCTCATCGATGCACGAATGATCGGCGAGGTCATTTAGCGGCTCAGCCGCACTTGACCTTGGTCACCTTGTAGTCGGAGCCGAGATGGACCGTGACGCGGTCCTCGCGATAATCCATCGTCAGCATGTAACCGGGCGGCGCCCAGCGTAGGATTGCAGCATGCGTCGCACGCATAATCGCGGCGCCAGCCTCACTCGTGCCTGCCAGGCCGATGAACCGGTCACTCCCCGCTGTCACGCATTTATGACCGAGCGTCACCCCATGAACGGGGATCGGCTGCGGCGGACCGCCTTGGACCGGCGCAGCCGGAGCCGTCGAACAGGCGCCGAGCAGAGCAGGAGCGGCGAGAAAGATGCTACGCATCGACAGTCTCCTTAGCGATGACGCGGTTCATCTTGAGCTTGCCGTTTTCGATGCCGAAAGCGAGCCGCCCTTCGACCAGGTCGAGGGCGTCCTTACCGAATTGCTCGTAGCGCCAGCCGCTGAGGATGTTGAGATTCTTGCGGACTCCGGCGGCAAGCGCCTCCAGGTCATCAGAGCGTGCGATGAGCCGAGCGGCGACTCCCGTTTCCTTGGCTCGGATCTTGAGCAGCAGCTTTAGAAGATCGCTGACCAACGCCGCGTCTTTCGTCAGTCCGGGCCTCCTCGGTTCGCGGTCTGGAAGTTCATCCGGGCCTAGCGGTTTGGCATTCTGGATCGCTGACATCAGCCTGGCGCCTATGTCGTTCGACTTCCAGCCGGCCGAAAGCCCGCGAACTCGACCAAGGTCATCCTGCGTCTTCGGCGGATGGAGGACGATCTCGTTCAGCGTGTCGTCCTTGATGATTCGGCCCCGGGGAAGGTTTTTCGAACGAGCTTCGGTCTCGCGCCAGCCAGCAAGAGCCTTAAGGCGTCCAAGTACGGCCGGATTGCGGCTCGGCAGTTTGAGGCGCTTCCAGGCATCTTCCGGGGGGAAGGCGAAGCTCGATGGGTCGGCGAGCCGCTCCATCTCTTCGTCCAGCCAGCCGCCGCGGCCCGTCTTTTTTAGCTTCTCGACCATCCGCGGGAAGACAGTCGCCAGATGTGTGACGTCAGCAATCGCATAATCGATTTGGCGCTTGTCGAGTGGACGCCGGCCCCAATCGGTGAAGCGCGCGCCTTTATCGAGGCTGTGGCCAAGGAGGCTCTCGATCAAGTTCGAATAGCCGATCTGTTCGCCGTGACCGAGCGCCATCGCTGCGATTTGCGTATCGAACAGTGGGTGAGGGACCTTGCCAGTGAGATTGTGAATGATCTCGAGGTCCTGCCCGCCAGCGTGAAAGACCTTCAACACATCTTCGTTGTTCACGAAGAGGTCGAGCAGCGGCTTTAGATCGATATCGGCCTTTGGGTCGATTGCCGCGGCTTCTTCAGTACTCGCCACCTGGATCAGGCAGAGGTCGGGCCAATAGGTATTCTCGCGCATGAACTCGGTGTCCACAGCGATAAAAGGCTCGTCTGAGAGACGGTCGACGAGAGCCTTGAGGTCGTCCGACTTGGTAATCAGTGAATGGATACGCATGATTCTGCGGCGGCTTTAGCCGTGCCCTCGCGGGTTGACAAAAGACTTCGCGCCAGTGAAGCGCGGCGCTCGTTTTTCCACGACATTTTCGCTAGCGAGCCGACTTCATCATGCACGCCTATCGTACCCACACCTGCGCCGCACTGCGCTCCGACAATGTCGGCGAAACGGTCCGCCTTTCAGGTTGGGTCCATCGCAAGCGCGATCACGGCCATCTGCTCTTCGTCGACCTGCGCGATCATTATGGGATCACGCAGATCGTCACGGATACGGACTCGGCGGCGTTCAAGACACTCGACCGAATGCGCGTGGAGTCCGTGGTGACGATTGAAGGCGAGGTTGTCGCCCGCTCGAAGGACACGGTGAACCCGAACCTGCCGACTGGCGAGATCGAAGTGCGCGCTACTGGCGTCACGGTGCAATCAGCGGCCGCGGAGCTCCCAATGCCGGTGTTTGGCGACCAGGATTATCCCGAGGAGATCAGGCTCAAATACCGCTACCTCGATCTTCGGCGCGAGAAGATCCACTCCAATATCATGCTGCGCTCGTCGGTCATCTCCTTGATCCGACGCAGGATGATCGAGCAGGGCTTCGTCGAGTTCCAGACACCGATCTTGACCGCGAGCTCGCCCGAGGGCGCGCGTGACTATCTCGTGCCGAGCCGCGTCCACCCTGGCAAATTCTACGCGCTCCCGCAGGCGCCGCAGATGTTCAAGCAGCTGATCATGGTCGCGGGGTTCGACCGCTATTTCCAGATCGCGCCGTGCTTCCGCGACGAGGATGCGCGAGCCGACCGCTCACCGGGCGAGTTCTACCAGCTCGATTTCGAAATGAGCTTCGTCACGCAGGACGATGTGTTTGGAGCGATCGAACCGGTGCTCTCGGGCGTGTTCGAGGAATTCGCGAACGGCAAGTCGGTCACTCCGGCGGGCGAATATCCACGCATTCCGTACAAGGAAGCGCTGCTCAAATATGGCACTGACAAACCCGACCTCCGCAATCCGCTGCTGATCAGTGACGTCGGTGAAGATTTCAAAGGTTCCGGCTTCGGCCTGTTCGCCAAGATTGTCGACGGCGGCGGTGTCGTGCGCGCGATTCCCGCCCCGGGCACCGCGGAGAAGAGCCGCAAATTCTTCGACGACATGAACGAATGGGCGCGGAGCGAAGGCTTCGCCGGCCTTGGCTATGCCACTCGCAAGGGCGGCGAGTGGGGCGGGCCGATCGCCAAGAACCATGGCGACGAAGGCATGAACCGCCTGGCCGAGCAGATGGGCCTTGGGCCTGACGATGGCATTTTCTTCGCCGCGGGCAAGGAGGCCGAAGCTGCGAAACTCGCGGGCGCCGCCCGCACCCGCGTCGCCGAGCAGCTCGACGTGATCGAGAAAGGCGCTTTCCGCTTCTGCTGGATCGTCGACTTCCCGATGTACGAATATAACGAAGAGCAGCAGAAGATCGACTTCAGCCACAACCCTTTCTCGATGCCGCAGGGCGAGATGGAAGCGCTGGAGACCAAGCCCCCGCTGGAGATCCTCGCCTGGCAGTATGATATCGTCTGCAACGGTGTGGAGCTGAGCTCCGGCGCAATCCGGAACCACCGCCCGGATATTATGTACAAGGCGTTCGAAATTGCAGGTTACACGCGCGAGGAGGTCGACACGAACTTCTCGGGCATGATCAACGCGTTCAAGTTCGGCGCTCCGCCGCACGGCGGCTCGGCACCCGGAATCGACCGAATCGTCATGCTGCTTGCCGACGAGCCCAACATCCGCGAAGTCATCCTCTTCCCGATGAACCAGAAGGCAGAGGACCTGATGATGAACGCTCCGGCGGCGGTCCTGCCGAAGCAGCTGAAAGAGCTTCATATCCGCGTCGTCGCGGAGACCTGACCTAAAATGGGCCACCCCCGGTCGCGTGGGCGTTGTGCGCAGCGTTAATTCCGTTAACACCACTGTTTGTGCGCGATGGCGGGGGATTTGGTATTGAGCTCGGCGCTTGCAGCCCTTCGGGACCATCTGGGCGAGCTTCAGCTGCCGCAGATTGCGCACGGCCGCCGTGCAATCATTTTGTTCGAAGGCCCTGACGGGGCAGGCAAGAAATATGCGTTGAGACAGCTCGCAGCGGCGTTCGACCCGTGTCACTTCGTCGTTCATGTCACCGATTATGATCGGCGCGAAGCTTCCGAGGGCCATTGGCTGGCGCGCTTCTGGCGCCAGCTGCCGCCTGCCGGCCACACCTCAATCTTTTACCGCAGCTGGTACCGGCGAGCGCTCGATGATCGGCTCCTGGGCCGGACGCCCGAGGACTCGGTCCCGCGCGTCTTCGATGAAATCAACGAATTCGAGGCGCAGCAGCGCGACTACGGCACGCTGCTCGTGAAGCTTTACTTCGACGTCAGCGCCGAAGTGCAGGAGCGAAGGCTCGCGGAGCGTCATCTGAGCCCGTGGCAGCGAGGCGCGGATGACTTCATTTCGGCTGGCGATCCCGAGTATCGACGAACGCTCGATGAGCTTCGAGCGAATACCGACACGCGCTGGTCGCCCTGGCGCACGATCGACGGCGATGATGAGCCGCAGGCGGCGGTGGCCGCGCTCGAAGCGATCGCCGAAGCCTGGTCGAAGTCGATACCCGTCGAGCCGCAACTCGTCCGACCGCCTCGAGTGGCTCAGTCTGGATAACGGATAGCGACCACCTCGTAGCTCTTCTCGCCTGCCGGCAATCGGACGATTCGTTCGTCGCCGACGCGAGCGCCGATCAATGCTCGAGAGATGGGTGCGCTCCACCCGATCTTGCCCGCGGACGCGTCCGTTTCGTCGTCGCCGACAATCGTCAGCAGTCGACGATTGTCATCTTCATCTGCAAGCTCGATCGTCGCGCCGAATCGAACCTGATCGCGCGCTTGCTGCTTTGCCGGGTCGACGACCTTGGCGTCTTTCATGATCCGCGCGAGATGCGCGAGCTTTCGGTCGATCTCACGCAGGCGGCGCTTGCCGTAGATGTAATCCGCATTTTCCGAGCGGTCGCCGAGCGATGCCGCCCATGAGACGGTCTCCACGACCTTCGGCCGCTCCACACCGAACAGCTCCTCATATTGAGCGCGGATGTGCGCCAGCCCTTCGGGAGTGATGTACCGGTCCGCCATGTGGACCGCCTATCAGCCCGGCCGAGCCTTCCCAAGATAGCGCGAGACGTGAACGGCGGTTTGCTGTGGCTGCTGGCTGCGGAGCGAATCGTAGACGACGCTATTCTCAATCACGCGCTGCACGTACGCCCGCGTTTCGGTGTAGGGGATCGCCTCGATCCACTTGAGCACATCGACCTGGCTGCGCGGGTCACCATAGCGGCTTACCCATTTGCGGACATTGCCGCTTCCGGCATTGTAAGCCGCGACAGCGAGTGGGACGCTGCCATTCCAGTTGTTGAGCAATCGCCTGAAGTATGCCGAGCCGATCATCACATTGTAGCTTGGGTCGCTGATCAGCCGGTAGCCGTCGTAGCCGACGCCCATCTTGCCGGCTTGCTCGCGGGCGGTGCCAGTCATGAGTTGCATCATCCCGCGCGCGCCGGCGTGGCTTATCGCATAGGGATCGAACGAGCTTTCCTGGCGGCTAATGCCATGCGCCAGCGACCAGATTTCGCCTGAAACGGACGTTGGCAGGGTCGGATAGGACTGGCGGACGTAGAACATCGAGCCCTTCACCCGCGCCATACGGGAAGTCCAAACCGCCACGTCCTGTCGGTTGATCTGCTGTCCCAGTTCGATCGCCAAGTTCCGGTCGGTGTCGTTGTCGAGCGATTCGGCGAGCGCCTTCACAAATAAGGCCTGCTCGGTCGAGCGCCCCTGCTGACCGAGAATCCTCATCGCCTGAACAAGTCGGCGGTTGTTGAACGCTGCCCGCTGAATAGTTGTGGTCACATATTGCGGCAGCGCGGCAGGTGGCGGTGCGACGGAGCGACCGAGCCGCTCGAGCGCAAGCTGGCCGTAGAAGAGGTCCGGAAAGGCTCCGGCCCGTTCGAAATAATCGTTGGCGTTCTGGAACCTGCCTGCCGAAAGCGCTGCCCGTCCGGCCCAATAATAGCCCTTGGTCTGCACCTGCAGGGATCGCCCGGCGCGCGCGTAGCGGTCGAACATTGCGATAGCGTTTTGCGGGCGATTCATCCGGTCGAGCGCGACATTTCCGGCATACCAGGCGAGGGTGGTGTAGTCGTCGCGGATCCCGATCGGCTGTTCCGCGACGTTCGTGCCGGCTGGGAGCACGTCGTCGACCTGACTCGCGATGCCGTATGCCGCCTGCCAGTTGCGATCGTTCATCGCATCGCTGGCGATCTGGATCAGCATGTCGAGAAAGCGTTCAGCGTTCGCGGGCTTGTAGCTGAAATCGTGGTCCCGCGCGGCGAGCTGCTGGGCGGCTACGCCAAAATTGTTGGCGCGAAGCCAGCGCGCGCGGTCCATCATAAGTCCGGCATCACGGGTGACGGTGCCGATCACTGCGGCGTACCGGCTATCGGCATCCGCCGAATTCCGTTGCATCGCGATCCGCGCAGCGAACGCCGCCTGTCGCTCTGGGCTGCATGCCGCGAGGAACCGGGCTGCGTCGTCAGTTTTCTTTGCGAAGAGCAGGGAATCGACGCGTCCATCGTTGTCGCTTCTGGTGAAGCTGCTGCCGTAGCGGCTCCAGATCGCCTGCTCGTCGGTGGCGCTGAGATCGGCCGAGGACCATGCGTGCCGGGCTGCATCGAGCGCCTGCACTATCTGTCCGCTTGCGGCGTATGCGTCCGTGAGGCGTGCCCAGCCATTGCCGCTCTGGGGCTTCTTCACGGCGAAGAAGGCGAGCACCGTCGCAGCATTCTCGCCAGGCTGCATGGCCTTTTCAGCCCAGCCGCGCATCCGCGCGGCGTCCGGCCAATCGGGGTTGGCGATCAGGAAAGAGGCGTAATCGGAGAAGCGATAGCCGCTGCTCTGCCGAAGCGTGCGCCACTGGTTGATCGAGGAAGCGACGTTGTCGGCGTAGGCGGGCTGGGCGACGTAGTTGGTCGACGCGACATATTGCGCCGAGCTCGACGGTACGGTGCCCAGCAACAGCGGGATGATCACAGCAACACGCCACATGCTGGACATCTTGGCTCCCCCCTCCTTATCAGGCCGTGAACGCGGCAATCCCACTTCCTACATCTAACTCTCCCTGGACGAGGCAAGTTCATGTTTTTCGGCTCGATTCCGGCGCTAGTGACGCCATTTTCCAGCGGGCGTGTCGCTGAGGACACATTCCGCGAGCACATTGAGTGGCAGATTTCAGAAGGAAGTGACGCGTTGGTCCCTTGCGGCACCACCGGTGAGAGCGCGACCATGTCTATCGAGGAGCACAACCGCGTCCTCACCATCTGCATCGAGCAGGCGCAGGGGCGGGTGCCAGTAATTGCCGGCTGCGGCTCAAACGACACGCGCGTCGCGCTCGAGCACATGAAACACGCCAAGGCCGCTGGAGCTGCCGCTGCACTCGTCGTGCTGCCCTATTATAACCGTCCGGGCCAGGCAGGCCTTCTGGCACACTTCCGTTATCTTGCGGAACACTGCGACCTGCCGATCATCGTCTACAACGTACCTGCGCGCACGGTGACGGACATCGCCGTCGAGACGCTTGCCGAGCTGGCAAAGCTCCCGACCGTCCTTGGCGTCAAAGATGCGACCGGCAATCTAGGCCGTGTCTCGGCGCAGCGGATCGCCTGCGGTGAGGATTTCTGTCAGCTCAGCGGCAATGACGAGACCGCCTTGGCGTTTAGCGCAATGGGCGGCGTCGGATGCATCTCGGTGACTGCCAACATCGCGCCACAGCTCTGCTCGGATTTCCAGAAAGCGATGCGCGGGGGTCGCTGGGCTGAAGCGCTTCAGCTCCAGGATCGGCTTTACCCGCTCCACGTCGCCTTGTTCAGCGATGCTTCGCCGGCGCCGACGAAATATGCACTGTCACGTGTGCGACCTGGCTTCCCGACTGAAATTCGCCTGCCGTTGGTTGATGCGTCCGACACTTCCAAGCGCGCCGTCGACGCCGCACTCGAACATGCGGGACTGATTTGACGCCACATGGCCAAACCGCTCCCAGCCCCTTTCGACAAGCAAAAGGTCGTGGCCGAAAACCGCCGAGCGCGCTTCGACTATTTCGTCGAGGAGCGCTTCGAGGCGGGCATTCAGCTCGCCGGCACAGAAGTGAAGTCGCTCCGCCACGGTGAGGGGTCGATTGCTGAGAGCTATGCGGCCGTAGACGGCGAGGAAGTGTGGCTGATTAACAGCCACATTCCGGAATACAGCCATGGGAACCGCCTCAATCACGAGCCGCGGCGGCCCCGAAAGCTTTTGTTGAAGGGCCGTGAGATAGCCAAGCTGCAGGGGGCGGTGACGCGCCAGGGCCTGACCCTCGTCCCGCTGTCCCTCTATTTCAACGGGAGCGGTCGGGCGAAGATTGAGCTGGCGCTTGCCCGCGGCAAGAAGGTGCACGACAAGCGTGAGACGATGAAGGAGCGGGACTGGAAACGGGAGCAGCAGCGACTGCTAAAAGCCAATGGCTGAGGCGAGCCCGCCAGTTCGGCGCTTCGATTGGCTCAAGCGTCACATCCCGACGCGCGAAACAGTTCACCGCTACCGGTTGCTACGTCCGTTCGAGCGCCATCTCACTCATGCCTCGCTGTGGCGGATGACCAGGCGGTCCGTGCCACGAGGGGTCGCGTTAGGTCTGTTCGTGGCGGTGATCATCCCGGTCATGCACACGGCGATCGCAGCGGTTTTCGCAATCCCTGCGCGTGCCAATGTTGCCGTCGCCGCCGTGTTCACGTTGGTCGTCAATCCCCTGACGATCCCACCGCTTTATTATGCCGCCTATCGTATCGGGGCTTGGGAGCTTCACCACGACGCGACGCTGGTGAACCCGGCCGCCGCCGAGCGCTTCTCGAGCGAGATGAGCCGCTTGCTCTTCTGGGTTCACCAGGCTTCGGGACCGATTGCGGTCGGCGTGCTCACGATCGCGTTCGGCTCGGCCCTGATCGGCTACGCGGTCTCAGCGCTGGCGTGGCGCTTCTGGTCGCGCAACCGATGGCACCATCGCCGGCGTGCACGAGGCCGCGCTGCTTGAGAAGACATCCGTTCGCAGCACCACTGCGAACGATTGTCGATTCTGGCATGGAAACGCTGGCGCTGCGCGCGCCATGCTGGAGCATTGGCCGGGACTTGGAGGGGAATGACATGATTCGAGTGATTGCGTTTGCGCTGGCTTCGACCGCGCTCGTGGGGTGCGCAACTGAAGCTCCGCCGCCCGCTGCGGTGGCGCAAGCGCCGGCGGTGACATCGCCCGAAACGCCGCCCCTGCCCAAGCCGCAATACGGGACCTTCGGTTTCGATCTCGCAGGAGTGGACCGGAACATCGCCGCGGGAGATAATTTCTATCAGTTTGCCAATGGGACCTGGGCAAAGAACACGCCGATTCCCGCCGACAAATCCAATTATGGCTCTTTCAACATACTCGACGATCTCTCTCGCGAGCGAACTCGCGGGATCATCGAGGAGCAAGTGAAGGATTCGAACAGCAAGATCGGCGGCGCTTACCAGAGCTTCATGGACACGGCAGCAATCGAGGCGAAGGGGCTAGCGCCGTTCGACCCTTGGTTGGGGCAGGTCCGGGGCCTGACTTCGAAGAAGGGCCTCCCTGCACTTTATGCCGAGGCCGATCGGCTGAGCATTGACGGTCCGTTCCGCCTGTTCATCGGGCAGGATGACAAGGCGCCTGAGCAATATGCGCTCAACCTCGTCCAGTCCGGCCTCGGCATGCCCGACCGGGATTATTATTTGTCCAAGGACCCCAAGCTAACCGAGACCAAAACCAAATATCTCCAGCACCTGACCAACGTGCTGAATCTCGCCGGCGAGAAGAACGCCGCAGTGAGGGCCAAGGCGATTCTCGATTTCGAGACGAAGATCGCGCAGGTCCACTGGACCAAGACCGAAAGCCGCGACGCCACCAAGACCTATAACAAGATGAGCCTAGCGCGGCTTGCAAAGCTGGCGCCGGGGTTCGATTTCAGCACCCTGTTCAAGAACGCCGGAGCGAACGTCGGCAGCGTCATCGTGGCTCAACCCAGCGCGGTCACGGGAATCGGGCGGCTGCTCGGCAGCACGCCGCTTCCGGTGCTCAAAGACCAATTGCTGGTCCGCTCACTCGACGGCTATGCGGCCTATCTACCGCAGGCGTTCGACAAGGAACAATTCGCCTTTTACGGCACGACCCTGTCAGGAACGCCAGAACAGGAAGTTCGGTGGAAGCGCGGCGTTAACTTCACCGTCGGCGCGCTCGGCGACGACGTCAGCAAGCTCTACGTCGCCAAATACTTCCCGCCCGAGACGAAAGCAGCGGCCGATCAGCTGGTCCACAACGTGATCGCCGCGATGGACCGGCGAATCGACAAGCTGGAGTGGATGAGCCCGCAGACCAAGGTGAAGGCGCACGCCAAGCTCGCCGCCTTTACGCCGAAGATCGGCTATCCTTCACAATGGCGCGACATGAGCGGCCTTCAGATCGATCGCGGCGATCTCATGGGGAACGCGATGCGCTCGGCTCGTTTCGAGCATGAATATGAAATCGGGAAGCTCGGTGGGCCGATCCGCCGCTGGGAATGGGGTATGACCCCCATGACGATCAACGCCTACGCAAATTTTGGCATGGTCGAGATCGTATTCCCCGCGGCGATCCTGCAGCCGCCGTTCTTCGATCCGAATGCCGATCCAGCGGTTAACTATGGCGGCATCGGGGCTGTCATCGGCCATGAGCTCAGCCACCATTTCGACGACCAGGGTGCCAAATATGACTCGAAAGGCGAACTGATTGACTGGTGGACGCCGGGCGACACGAAGGCTTTCGGCGCGCGGCTCGACAAGCTTGAGCAGCAGTATAATGCCTATGAGCCGCTGCCCGGCATGCACGTGAACGGAAAGCTAACGATGGGCGAAAACGTCGCCGATCTCGCCGGCCTGACCGTCGCCCACGATGCTTATATCGCCTCTCTCGGGGGCAAGGAGCCGCCGGTAATCGACGGAATGACCGCCGACCAGCGCTTCTATTTGGGATGGGCGCAGGTCTGGCGGCGCAATTATCGCGAGGCGAACTTGAGACAGCGGCTGCTGACCGATCCGCACTCGCCCTCGGAGCAGCGTGCCAATATCGTCCGCAACATGGATCCTTGGTATTCTGGCTTCGACGTGAAGCCGGGGCAGAAGCTCTATCTGGCGCCGGCGGATCGCGTGCGCATCTGGTAGGATCGCGTCCAGCTGATAGGATACGGGGCAGCTGATGCTTTACCAGAAGCTGCCCCGTATCGACTCGACCCCGCTCGACGGGTGGGGACGCTGGCTCGTACCGACCTTGGTCGCGGCGGCCGGGCTTACGGCCGCTGTTGTGTTGCTGTTGGTCGGATATGCGTTACTCGCCGGAGCTCTGCTGGTTGCGGGTACAGTCGTCGCGGCGACCCTGCTGAACAAGCGAAAACCGGCGGAAGCTCCGGCGGAGCCGTTGGCGGCCGGTCCGGACTACGCGCTGGTTGGCTCCGCGCTCAGTCTCAGTGGCGATCCGGTCGCGCTCACCAGCGGAGAGGGTTCGCTTTTCGTGGTGAACGCAGCTTACCGCGAACGCTTCGGCAGCACGCCGCCTCTTTCACTCGCCATCTCTGACGACGCGAGGCAAGGTCTGGAGCTCGCCCAGTCTATGGCATGGCGCGACGGAGCGGGCTGTGTGGCCGGGATCGAGACCAGCGCCGGCGCTTTTCCAGTCGAGGTCGAGCGGGTCGGGGCGCGCAGCGACATGCTTCTGTGGCGCTTCCCGCAATCACCTCCGCCCGATCCGATGGCCATTGCCGTTCGACAGGTCGAAGGTGTGATTGGCGAGCGGCTTGCTTCAGCTGGCGTTCTCGCGGCCGTCGTCGACGCGAAAGGCGCGATCCTCTCTGCCAACAGCTTGTTTTCGGAACGAGCGGTGGCGCAGGGCCAGACCTTGAAGAAGATGCGCTTCGGGGAACTCGTCGAAATCGGGGATGACGAACAGATGCGCCTCGTGGTCGAGGGCGAGGCCGGCCAGCCCGTACGGGCGGTCCATGTTCCAGCAGATCTTGGTGGTGAGGGCGGCGCGGGCACCTTCCTCTTGTTCGACGCATCCGCCGGCGCATCGGTCGCCCACTCGTCCAACCTGCAGGCGTTGCTCGACGTGCTTCCGATTGGCCTCGCGCTGGTGGATCGCGATGGCCGCTTTCTAACGATGAACGCGGCATTCCGCCAGGCTGCTGGGCTCAAGGGCTCCGGCATGCCAGTCTATCCGGGCGATCTTGTGGTCAAAGAGGACAAAGCGCCTGTCGCTGATGCCGTCCGCCGCAATGCCCGCGGGCCCGCCATGTCAGGCGACCTCGCGGTCCGGCTCACCCACCAGCCGTCCGAGCCTGTCGCGCTCACCATCGCGGGCCTGCGCGGTCTCGGTGACGCCGCCGTGCTGCTTCTGCTCAAGGACAATAGCGAGGAGGCCAAGCTCAAGCGGCAAGTCGCCCAAGCGACCAAGATGCAGGTCGTGGGCCAGCTGGCGGGCGGCGTGGCGCACGATTTCAACAACATCCTCACGGCGATTATCGGCCACTGCGACCTGATGCTAATGCGACACACGCCGGGGGATAGCGACTATGACGATATCCAGCAGATCAAGTCGAATTCGAACCGCGCTGCAGGCCTCACTCGACAGCTTCTGGCCTTCTCGCGGCAACAAACGCTGCGCCCACAGGTGCTCCAGCTTCCCGACGCTGTCTCGGAGGTGTCCCATCTGTTGAAACGACTGCTCGGCGAAACGGTCGAGCTGGTCGTGAAACACGGCCGCAGCCTAGGGCCGATCCGCGCCGATCCAGGTCAGCTAGAGCAGGTTATTATCAACCTCGCCGTGAACGCCCGCGACGCCATGGCCGCCAAGGGTGGCGGCATCCTTACCATCCAGACCTATTCGGTGAAGGCGGACCAGGTCGCGGAGCTCGGTTCCGACATCCTGCCGATCGCCAACTACAGCGCCTTGTCGGTGACCGACACCGGCACGGGCATTCCACCGAGCGTGCTGGGCAAGATCTTCGAACCCTTCTTTACGACTAAGGAGGTGGGGAAGGGGACGGGCCTCGGCCTTTCGACCGTCTATGGCATCGTAAAACAGTCGGGCGGGTTCATCTTCGCCGATTCGAAAGTCAGCGAGGGAACACGCTTCGTCATCTATCTGCCGGTGCACCGCGAGGAAGCCGGCGCGGCGAAGACGCGCAAAACCGAGAAGACCAAGAAGGACGAATTATGGGGCAGCGGCACGGTTCTGCTGGTCGAGGACGAGCCGATGGTCCGAAGCGTCGCCGAGCGCTCGTTGACCAGGCACGGATACACCGTGATCACCGCCGATAATGGCGAGGATGCCTTGGAGATCATCGCCAAGAATGAACCGATCGACCTTCTCATCAGCGACGTCGTGATGCCAGGCATGGATGGCCCCACGATGGTGCGTGAGGCGCGGCTGAGCCGGCCCGAGCTCAAGATCCTCTTCATATCTGGCTATGCTGAGGAGCAGCTCAGGAAATCGATCGACATCGAGAACGTCAATTTCCTTCCCAAACCCTTCTCGGTGACCGAGCTGGCCGAGGCGGCCCGCCGCGCGGTCATGCCCAAATAAGCTATTTGCGCTTTAATGACTGGGCTTTATGCCAGCATTGGAATGACGGGGCGCTCCATCTTGATTGTCGAAGACGAGCCGCTCATCGCGATGATGCTCGAGGATTTTCTCGATTCGCTCGGACATTCGGTTGCCGCCAGTTGCGACACAGTGAAATGCGCGCTCGAGGCGATCGAGAAGGGCGGCTTCGATCTCGCGATCCTGGACGTCAATCTGAAAGGCGAGAATGTCTGGCCGGTCGCAACCAAGCTGCGCGAACGCAATGTGCCGTTCGTCATCGCGACCGGCGGCCACGTCGATCCGCCGCCGCCCGAATTCGATAACGCGCCGGTGATTGAGAAGCCCTATACTGTCGATAGGGTGACGCCCGCGATCGAGGCGGCGTTCGCTGGCTGAAAACACTCCCCGGATTGCGACGATCCTCGCCGAGCATGTTTGAATTTCAGTCGCAATTGATCTTTCCGGTCAATGCGGTTCCTCCTTCAGGTCCGCTGCCGCCGGGTGCCGAGCGATTGTCGGTGCGAACGCCCGATGATCAGACGCTTCAGGGCATCTACATCCCGGCGGACGAGCCGGATGCGACCGGAACTTTGATCCTGGGATTCGGCGGAAATGCATGGAATGGCCAGGACGTCGCCGAATATCTGCACGAGCTCTACCCCGGGCACGCGGTGGTCGTATTCCATTATCGCGGCTATCGGCCATCGACCGGATCGCCATCCGGCGAGGTGCTGATAAGTGATGCTCCGCTCGTCTATGACGCGGCCGTCGAACGGGTGAAGCCGGCCAAGGTGATAGCGGCGGGGTTCAGCATTGGCACCGGGATCGCCGCGCAGCTGAGCTCAAGGCGCCCGCTTGATGGCCTGATCCTCGTCACTCCTTTCGACTCGTTGAGAGCCGTCGCGCAATCGATGTTCCCCTGGCTGCCGATCGGTCCGATCTTCGCACACGAAATTGACGCGGCTATGCCGCTCAAAGACAGCAAGGTGCCGGTCGCGATCGTCGCCGCCGAGCGCGACGAAATCGTTCCCGCCGACCGGACGGCGGGGCTCCGCGGCGTCGTGCCGAATCTGGTGTTCGATCGGACGATCGCGCGGGCAGGGCACAATGACATCTACTCCCGGTCCGACTTTCAGGAGGCGATGCGCGCGGCGCTGGCCGCCGTTAGCCATGCCTCGGCCAATCCTGGGACACGGTAAGGTTAAGGCCGGCGTCAATGCCACTTGCGGCGGGGCTGACCTCCATCCATATTCTTGAAACTAAAGGCCCAATCGCCGAGCTGGATACGTTAACCGACCTGCAGAGTTGATTGTGTCATAAAGCGGGCTAGCATGCCCATCAGAGGACGGTCGTTCGCGGCCGAGATGCAAGGACGGGAATGACCAAGCTTTCAGGCGGCGACAGCAAAAGCACCCTTTACTGCTCGTTCTGCGGCAAGTCGCAACACGAGGTGAGGAAGCTGATCGCCGGCCCGACCGTGTTCATCTGCGATGAATGCGTCGAGCTGTGCAACGACATCATCCGCGAGGAATCGAAGTCGGCCCTCGTCAAAACACGCGACGGAGTCCCGACGCCCTTGGAGATATGCAAGGTCCTCGACGATTATGTGATCGGCCAGGATCGCGCCAAGCGGGTGCTCTCGGTTGCAGTCCACAACCACTACAAGCGCCTTTCGCACGGCGCCAAGGCCGGCAACGAAGTCGAGCTCGCTAAGTCGAACATCTTGCTGATCGGCCCCACCGGCTGCGGCAAGACGCTGTTGGCGCAGACGCTCGCGCGAATCCTCGATGTGCCCTTCACCATGGCGGATGCGACTACGCTGACCGAAGCCGGCTACGTGGGCGAGGATGTTGAGAACATCATCCTCAAGCTGCTCCAGGCGTCAGACTATAATGTCGAAAAGGCGCAACGCGGCATCGTTTACATCGATGAAATCGACAAGATCAGCCGCAAGTCGGACAATCCTTCGATTACCCGCGACGTATCGGGCGAGGGCGTGCAGCAGGCGCTGCTCAAGCTCATGGAGGGCACGACTGCATCCGTCCCACCACAGGGCGGCCGCAAGCATCCGCAGCAGGAGTTTCTGCAGGTCGACACGACCAACATCCTGTTCATCTGCGGCGGCGCTTTTGCGGGTCTCGAAAAGATCATTTCCGACCGGATGCAGGGCAAGTCGATGGGCTTCGGCGCGCACGTCGCCGCGCCCGATGAGCGCAAGACGGGCGAAGTCCTCCAGCATTGCGAGCCCGAGGACCTCCTGAAATTCGGGCTCATTCCCGAGTTCGTCGGCCGACTGCCGGTGATCGCGACCTTGCTGGACCTCGACGAACCGGCGCTGGTCAAGATTCTGGTCGAACCCAAGAACGCCCTCGTGAAGCAGTACGCGAAGCTGTTCGACATGGAAGACGTCCAGCTCGAGTTCACCGATGACGCGCTGCATTCGGTTGCCGTGAAGGCAATCGAGCGCAAGACGGGCGCACGCGGCCTCAGGTCGATTCTCGAAGGTATCCTGCTCGACACTATGTTCGATCTGCCGTCGATGGACGGCGTGGACGAGGTCCACATCGACAAGGACGTGGTCGAGGGTCGCAAGGAGCCGGTGCGCGTCTACGCGGCCAAGGACAAGTCCGGGACCGGCGACGCCGCGTAATTTCTAGAACAGTTTCGGAATAAGTGCCGGAGTCGCTCTCCGGCACTCTCGAAATCCTGTGTTAGAGCCCGCGCACCGCCGCCATTAGCTGACTGCCGAACCGCTCCATCAGGTGCGCGTCCCGACCGTAATGGTCGGGCATGAACTGGACGCCGTTCGCGGTTGGCTGGGCAGTCAGGTAGGTCATGTAGACCGGGACCGGCTTGGGCAGGTCTACCTCTTCCTCGACCTTCGGGTCCTTGCCCTTGGGGACGTAGCCGCCGAACAGCCAGCTCGCCAAGCGCTTGTAATCCTCGACGCGCACGCAGCCATTGCTGATCCACAGCTCGTTCTTGGTGAAGTGGTCCTTCTCCGGCGAATCGTGGAGATAGATGCCGAAATAGTTGGGCAGCATGAACTTCATCATGCCCATAGAGTTGGCCGGGCTCGGCAGGCGACGGAGCCGGACTTCCTGACGCCCATCGACGACCGCCTGCCAGTCGACCGTGTGCGGATCGATCGTTTGTGCATTGTCGCTGTAGTCGGTCAGCACCTGATACTCGCGGTCGGTCAGATAGCTGACACCCTGAGCAGCGACGCGCGGAGCGACCAGGCTCCTCACCAGCTCGGGCGGCACGTTCCAGTAGGGGTTTACGCTCGCATATTTGATGTAGGCGGCCATCATCGGCGTCGCCGTTTGCGCCTTTCCGACGACGATCTTCATCTCGTCGACCTTCCGGCCGTTCTGCCACATCGAAAGGCGTGCGTTGCCGGCGTCCACGATCACATATTTGCGTTGCTCTTCCGGCGCGGGGAGCCGCTTCGCGCGCTCCATGTTGATGATGATCAGCTGCTCATAATATTGAGCACCGCGGTTCAATGCCTCGATGGTACCGGCGCCGGCGATCCCGTCGGGCTTCTGGCCGTGGACGGACTGAAATTCATTCACCTGCGCCGCAAGCGCCGCGTCATATTTAGCGCCGCCCGGCAGCCCCAGGCGCGTGCGCAGCATTGCGACGCGCTCGCCGGTCATGCCGGTCTTGAGCGTCGGGCCAGCGGGAATCGGGATCTGCGGCAAGCTGCCCCAGCGCTGCTGATATTTGACCAACCCGCGCCGAAGATCGGTGTAGATCGGGTTGACCGAGGTGAAGAGATCGACCGGCGCGCCGCTCCAGGCGGCGAAGGACATATCGCCGGTGGGGGTGCTGCCGTCATGCACCGCCTTTGGGACGAGCTCCTCGTCGATGTAGATCATATCGACGCCCTGCTCGATGGCGGGCGGCAGATCGATGGGCTCGAGCGCCGGCGACTTGTTCGGCTCGGCGGCGGGCGATTGCCACGGTTGGCCAGTCGGCGCCGGACGCGCCATCCACGGTTCGGCGACCGCGGCAGGCGGTGCCTGGGAGGGCGCAGGATAGGTCTGCGGCGGCGGAGGCGGCGGAACCGGTCCCGGCACGGGCCAGTTGCCGTTCCACTGAGCAAAGCCAGCGGCGGGAATCGTCAGCGCGCTAAGCGCGAGAAGGGAATGGCGAATATTCACGACGTCCTAAATAGGGAATGAAACTGAACGATTACAGAATCGGCTGTTCAGTTCCGGCGCGTTTTACTCTCCTTCGAGCGGAAGCGTGTCTCGTTCTTTTTGCCCGATGGGTGCCTTGAGGGCCTCGGCAGCCTTTTCGACCTGCTCATCTGTCGGGGGCTCCGGCAGTTCCTCATTTGGGGCGAGGGCGTCGTCCGGGATGCCTGGACCCGTGCCGGCGATCGTCTCATTGATCGGCTCCTCATTTGGGCCGGTGCTAATCTTTTCGCGATCCTGCGCCATAGGTTGCCTCCTTGCGCTCGTTCGTGTGCTTCAAGCGAGCAGAGGCAGGCGAATGTTCCTACCTTTGTTGCGTGGGCGAGAGGGGCAGCCCATATACTGGTCATGACTCGCTTTCTCCCCATTCTCCCGCTCCGCGATATCGTGGTCTTCCCGCACCGGATCGTGCCCCTGTTCGTTGGGCGCGAGAAATCGGTCGCCGCGCTCGAGGCAGCGATGGCCGCGGACAAGGAGTTGTTCCTCGTCGCGCAGCTCGATCCGGGCGAGGATGATCCGGACCGGGATGCGCTCTACGATCTCGGCGTGGTCGCCACCGCGATGCAGCTGTTGAAGCTGCCCGACGGGACGGTCCGCGTGCTGGTCGAGGGCGTCAAGCGCGCGCGGCTCGTCGACATGGTCGATCGGGACGGCTTCACTGCCGCCGAGATCGAGGAGGTCGAAGAAGAGAGCGCCGACGGTCCCGAAGTCCAGGCGCTGATGCGCTCGGTAATCGATCAGTTCGAAAATTACGCGAAGCTCAACAAGCGCCTGCCACCCGAGACGGGCATCCAGCTCGGCGAGATCGAGGACGCGTCGGTGCTGGCTGACGCCATCGCCTCCAATCTTTCGATCAAGGTCGCCGACAAGCAGGCATTGTTGGGTGAGCTCAACTCCGCGCGTCGCCTGGAGATGGTCTTCGCCTTCATGGAAGGCGAGCTGGGAGTGCTCCAGGTCGAGAAGAAGATCCGCAGCCGCGTCAAGCGTCAGATGGAGAAGACGCAGCGCGAATATTATTTGAACGAGCAATTGAAGGCGATCCAGCGCGAGCTTGGCAACGAGGGCGAGGAAGGCGGCGACGAGCTCCAGGAGCTCGCCGAGAAGATTCGCAAGACCCGCCTGTCCAAGGAGGCGAAGGTCCGCGCCAATGCCGAGCTCAAGAAGCTCCGCGCCATGGCGCCGATGTCGGCGGAAGCGACCGTCGCGCGCAATTACCTCGACGTTCTGCTCGGTCTGCCCTGGGGCAAGAAGTCGAAGCTGAAGAAGGACATCGCCGAGGCGCAGCGCGTCCTTGACGAGGACCATTACGGCTTGGAGAAGGTCAAGGACCGGATCGTCGAATATCTCGCCGTCCAGGCCCGCACCAACAAGCTCAAGGGGCCGATCCTGTGCCTGGTTGGACCGCCCGGCGTCGGCAAGACTTCACTCGGCCGCTCGATCGCTCGGGCGACGGGCCGCGAGTTCGTGCGCCAATCATTGGGCGGCGTACGCGACGAGGCCGAGATCCGCGGCCACCGCCGAACCTACATCGGCTCGCTCCCGGGCAAAATCATCTCGAACATCAAGAAAGCGGGGACGTCCAATCCGCTGTTCCTGCTCGACGAGATCGACAAGCTTGGACAGGACTTCCGCGGCGACCCGTCATCGGCGTTGCTCGAGGTGCTGGATCCCGAGCAGAACAACAAGTTCCAGGACCATTATCTGGAGCTCGATTACGACCTCAGTGACGTAATGTTCGTTACCACGGCGAACTCGCTCGACATGCCGCAACCGCTGATGGACCGCATGGAGATTATCCGGCTCGAGGGTTACACCGAGGACGAGAAGGTGCAGATCGCCAAGCAGCACCTCATCCCCAAGCAGATGGAGGCGCACGGACTGAAGGCGGAAGAGCTGATTTTCACCGACGACGCGCTGCGCAAGATCATCCAGCATTACACCCGCGAGGCCGGCGTCCGCACGCTTGAGCGCGAGCTCGCCAAGGTTGCGCGCAAGTCGCTGCGCCAGATCCTGGAGGGCAAGGCCGAGAAGGTCGAGCTTACGCCTGACAATCTTGGCGATTTCCTGGGCGTCCGGAAATATCGGTATGGGATCGGCGAGGAAGAAGATCAGATCGGTGCCGTCACCGGCCTCGCTTGGACAGAAGTAGGCGGAGAGCTGCTAACCATCGAAGCGGTGACCGTCCCCGGCAAGGGGCAGATCAAAACCACTGGCAAGCTCGGCGAAGTAATGCAGGAGTCGATCCAGGCGGCGATGAGCTTTGTGAAGGCTCGCGCCCCGGCCTACGGCGTGAAACCATCGATCTTCGCGCGTAAGGATATTCACGTTCACTTGCCCGAAGGTGCCGTGCCCAAGGACGGTCCGTCAGCGGGTATCGGCATGGTCACGGCGATGATCTCGACCCTGACCGGAACGCCCGTACGGCGCGACGTTGCGATGACCGGCGAGGTTACGCTGCGCGGCCGCGTGCTGCCGATCGGTGGCCTCAAGGAGAAACTGCTTGCGGCGCTGCGCGGGGGGATTCGCACTGTGCTTATCCCAGCGGAAAACGAGAAGGATCTTGTCGAGCTTCCTTCGACCGTGAAGGAAGCCTTGGAGATCGTGCCCGTCGATCATATCGACCAGGTGCTTGCCCGCGCGCTCACCGAACCACTTCAGGCGATTGAGTGGACAGAGGATGACGAGCATGCGGCCGAACCGCCGGTCCATGCGCCCGGCACGGCTGGGGAGCCAGCGGTCCGGCACTAGCTGCGGCCAATTCAGTCGTGCGGAATGTCGCGTGGATCGCGGATGACGCGGGTCACCATGCCGTAGTCGATGGCCTCGTCGGCGGTCATCCAATGGTTTCGATGAATGTCCTTGTTGATCCGCTCGATCGGCTGACCTGTTTCCTCGGAGATAATGCGCACGAGCCGCTCGCGCATGCGCAAGATCTCCCTGGCCTCGATCTCGATGTCCGCCGCCATTCCGCGCGTGCCGCCAGCGGGCTGGTGGAGCAGGAAGCGCGTGTTAGGCAGGCAGAAACGCCGGTCCTTGGCGCCGGCAAGAAAGATGTGCGCGCCGGCGCTGGCGACCCAACCGGTGCCGATCATGTTGATCAGGACGTCGTTGCGGATGAACCGGACCATGTCGTGAATGGTGTCGCCGGATTCGACGTGCCCGCCAGGCGAGTTGATATAGATGTCGATTGGAGCATCTGCATCGCGGTCAGCAAGCAGCAGCAGTCTTGAGCAGATATCGCGCGCTAGCCGATCGTTGATGTCGCCGAAAATGAGCACCTTGCGGTGGCTGAGCAGTTCCGTTTCGATGCGGCCGACGAAGTCAGCGGCGGTCGGGGATTGCTGTTCGGGCGCGTCGTTCTGCATGGTCGCCTCCAAGCGTTCAGTGATCGAGTCTCGGTTGATATAAGCCGGGTGAGCGACGTTCCCAGAGTCCCGCGGTGAAGCAACAAGATTGCAAGACAGCTACTGGACACGCGGACCGAGTCTTGCCTTAAAGGCCGCTGCTCCGCGCGCGCGAGTCTTGCCGCCGGTGAGGGAGAGCTTGGGCATGAACAAGCAGGAGCTGATCGGCCATGTTGCGGACCGCTCAGGGATCAGCCGCAATGACGCGATGCGCGCGGTCGAGACGATGCTGGAGGTAATCACCTCGACGCTGAAACGAGGCGACGAGGTTCGCCTGGTCGGCTTCGGGAATTTCTCGGTGACGCGCCGCAAGGCTTCGACCGGCCGAAATCCGCGTACCGGTGAACCAATACAGATCAAGGCCAGCTCGCAGCCAAAGTTCCGGCCGGGCAAGGTCCTCAAGGACGCAGTTCAATAGCTAGACAGTCGCGTCTGCGGCACTATATCCGCCGCTTTCCGCAAGACGGTTCCATCAAAGTACCGCTTTGATGGATTCTTGGGCGGGCGCGTAGCTCAGCGGTAGAGCACACCCTTCACACGGGTGGGGTCACAGGTTCAATCCCTGTCGCGCCCACCAGCCCTCGCTCCTGACTGAGCTAGACTGGCGGCGAGCAGACGCCTTAAATCGCCAGATAGGCGGGCTGGAAGCTCGCCACTCGGCGCATTTCGGTCCAATCGGTGAATTCGATCTCGCGGCCCTTACGCTTGATCAGACCTTGACGCTCCATATCAGCGAGGACCCGGTTGACGTTGACCGACGTCTGTCCAGTGATGTCGGCGATCTGCTGCTGAGTGAACGGATTGAACAAATGTCCGTTCGCGACATGCATCCGTTCCGCAGTTTCGCACAGCAAATGTGCGACGCGCGCCGTCGAATCTCGGCGGCCGCAATTCACCAGCCATTCGTAGCCTATGGCTTCATTGCGTTGGAGCAGGCGCCAGAAGAAATGCTGCAACTCCGGGTTCTCATCGACGATCGTGTTGAAGTCCTTGGCCTTGCCGATCAGCACCTCACTTCTCACAATTGCCTGGATTCCGAACGGTGCCGGTCCATCGCGCGGCAAAATCCCTTCGCCGGGGAAGCGCAGCGCGACAATCTGCCTTCGCCCCGACGAGTCAGATTTGAATTTTGACAGAATCCCGGAGCGAACGAAAATCACTTCGTCGCGCGCTGCACCGGGTTCGCGGAACGGGCGTCGCGGCTCAATCTGAACCACGCGCTGTGGCATCTTGTCGAGAAGGTCCGCAATACGGGGTTCAAGCCCCGCAGAGACCAAGGTGTCTCGCAGAGACGCGTTCTCGGCAGACGCTTTAGTGCGTCGACTCGCCATCGGTCTCTCTCCCCACATTGGAAGATGCGCCTCCGCAACGTTCCGCGCAAGGGAATTCATCATACATTATATTTAGTTAGGTTAGCGGAAAGTTGACACGATCTCCGTCACCAACTCGGCAAGCTGCTCATTTTCGAACCGAATCGCGGAATCGAGCTGCGGCGGCCCCGGCCAACCGATGTCGGCAAAGTCGATCTCTTTCCACCGCCGAGGCTCGGAATAGCGGGGAATCACATGGAAATGGACGTTGGGGTCAACCATCATCAGCATCAGATAATTGATGCGCTCGTACGAGACGAACGCGGTCAAGGCCTGCTCGATCACCGCGACCGCGTCCGCCTGTTCGGCAAAGGCTTCACGCGGAAGGCCCGAATAAGTAATCGCATTGCTCTTTGCAGCGAGCACCAGCGAGCCAAGTGTAATTTGCGCTGGCCGCAGCAGCACGACCCAATGGTCAAATTCCTTCACTAGCGTTGACGGGTAGCCGAACTTATCAATAGTCGGATTCATCCCAGCTCGCCCTCGCTTGCGTTCGAACGAACGCCACCCTAAGTGGCGCCGGCGCCGAAGGAAACCGCTGGAGAGCGGACCTGAAGCGTCCCTGTGGCGATCGTAGCTCAGCTGGTTAGAGCACTGGTTTGTGGTACCAGGGGTCGGGGGTTCAAGTCCCCTCGATCGCCCCATTCATTCATCCCCACAAAGTGGTACTTTGCGGGGACCCCGATTTGAAACTAGGCGATCATCGGAAATCTCGACGCATATGACCACGCCCTGGGGCCTACCCGATTTCGACGCGCACGAAGAAGTCCATTTCGTCACCGACGAGAAGTGCGGGCTTAAGGCCATCATTGCGGTTCATTCGACCCACTTGGGTCCGGCCGGGGGCGGCGCGCGCTTCTGGCATTATGCGAGAGACGACGACGCGCTGACCGATGCGCTCCGCCTGTCGCGCGGGATGAGCTACAAGAATGCGATGGCTGGGCTTGCGCTCGGCGGCGGCAAAGCAGTTATCCTGGCGGACGCGAACCGTACCAAAACAGCCGATATGCTGCATGCCTTCGGCAAAGCCGTGGACGGCGTCGGTGGCCGCTACGTCACGGCCGAGGACGTTGGAATGAATGTCGCCGATATGGTCGAAATCGCGCGGTCAACGAAATATGTCGCGGGTCTGCCCAATTCGGGCAAGGACGTGGGCGGTGATCCGGGTCCCCATACGTCGCTCGGAGTTTTCCTCGGCATCAAGGCGGCGGTAGAGCGGGTCCTGGGCAAGGATCGCCTTTCCGGTCTGCACATCGCCATGCAGGGCGCGGGCAGTGTCGCCACGGGCGTTGCGCTGCACGCCTGTGCGGAAGGAGCGAAGCTCAGCATTGCGGACGTCGACCAGGCCAAGGCGCAGAAGCTCGCTGATGCGACGGGCGGCAAGGTCGTTGCTCCGGAGGAAATTCTCGGACTTGAGGCCGACGTCGTAAGCCCGAATGCGCTCGGCGCGATCCTGACGGACCAGTCGATCGGCGCGTTGAAGGCGCCAATTGTTGCGGGCGGGGCAAACAATCAGCTCGCCGCTCCGGAAGATGGGCAGCGGCTTCATGCTCGCGGCATTCTCTACGCGCCCGACTACGTCATCAACGCCGGCGGGATCATCAACGTCTGCACCGAATTTCTCGGCGACGGCGATGCGAGCCTCGTGCGCCAGCGGATCGAAGGCATCCCGGTTCGGCTTGAGCAGATCTGGGCCGAGAGCCAGGCAAGCGGCCGCGATCCAGCCGCCGTTGCCGACGCAATGGCGCAACGCCTCATCGGAAGGGCATAAGCGGACGCGAGAATGCACGCGCTCGCCAACCCCGCCCGCTTTCTGCGCTTCGCCCGACCAGCGACGAACTGGCTGCTGCTGATCGGCATCGCGGTCGCAATCGCTGGAATGGCAGCTGGGCTGACCCTGACTCCGCCCGATTACCTTCAAGGCGAAACCGTTCGCATCATCTACATCCATGTGCCCTCGGCGTGGCTCGGCATGGCTGGGTGGCTGGGCATTGCGGCCGCGTCAGTGAGCCAGCTGGTGTGGCGCCACCCGCTCGCAGCGGTTGCGGGGCGCGCCATTGCTCCAGCGGGCGCCACTTTCGCAGCGATCTGCCTGATCACGGGCTCAATCTGGGGCCGCCCGACGTGGGGCACTTGGTGGGAATGGGACGGACGGCTGACCTCGATGCTTGTCCTGTTTTTCATGTATCTTGGCTACGTCGCTCTGGCCTCGGCCGAGCGAGAGCGGGGCGGGGATGGGCGGGTTGCCGCGATCTATGGCCTGGTCGGTGCGATCAACCTGCCGATCATCCATTATTCGGTGCTGTGGTGGCGTACACTCCACCAGGGCGAGAGTATCGGCATCACCGGTTCGAGCATCGACAGCTCAATCCTGTGGCCGCTGCCGCTGACCATGATCGGTTTTACCTGCCTGTTCGGCGCCGCGGCGCTGATGCGGATGCGCGCTGAGCTTGCCGAGGCGAAGGTCGAAGCGCGGATGCGCAGGCTCGGCTCGTGAGTCCCTGGACGTTCGTGTTTGGCGCCTATTGGGTGGCGATCTGCTTGACGGCGGGGCTGCTCGGCTGGGCGTTCGCTTCCATGCGGCGTGCCGAGAACGCGGCCGACGCACTCAAGCGCAAATGAAACCAAAGAACCAGCGGCTCATCCTCGCGAGCGCCGCTCTCATTGCGATGCTCGTCGCTGTGCTGCTGGCCATGTGGGGACTAAGGAGCCAAGTCTCTTATTTTTACACACCGGCGGAGATCGCTTCCGGCAAGGCCAAGCCGGGCAAGGCTGTGCGGCTTGGAGGCATGGTCGAAAGAGGCTCGGTCCAGCGCCAGCCCGACGGCGTCACCATCCGTTTCGCGCTGACTGACGGTCGGGCACGGACGCCGGTGGTTTATCGCGGCATCACTCCGGACCTATTCCGCGAAGGCAGTGGGGCGGTCGCTGAAGGGAGGCTGCAGAACGGCACCTTTGTAGCCGACACCATCCTCGCGAAACACGACGAACGCTATATGCCCCCCGAGCTCGGCAACCTTTCAGCGGAGCATAAGGCGGGGAAGACGCTGGAGAAATGATCGCCGAGGCCGGCCTCGCGGCGCTGTGGCTCGCAGCCGGGCTCGCCGCTTACCAGTTCGTTCTGATGATCCTCACTCTTCGGAGCAGGCTCGAAGTTGCGCGGCCGATGCGTGGGGTCGCGGTGGTGCAGGGCGTGTTGGCGCTCGTCGCGTTCGCAATGCTACTGCTAGTCTTCGCGCGCAGCGACATGTCGGTCGCGTTGGTGTTCGAGAACAGCAACAGTGCCAAGCCTTTCATCTACAAAGTCGCGGGCGCGTGGGGGAACCACGAAGGCTCCATGCTGATGTGGGTCACCATCCTAGCCGTTGCAGGCGCGTTCGTCGCGGTCTTCTCGCGGCGGACGACTGAGCGGACCTTAATCACGGCCCTCGGCAGTCAGGCGATCCTGGCGCTGGGCTTCTACGCCTTCCTGCTGATCGCTTCGAACCCATTCGCGCGGCTCTTCCCGACGCCGCCGGACGGGCAGGGCCTAAATCCACTGCTGCAGGACCCCGGCTTGGCCTTCCATCCTCCGACGCTCTACCTCGGCTATGTCGGACTCTCGGTCGCATTCAGCTTTGCCGTCGGCGCACTGCTCACCGGTGAAGTCGACAGCCGCCTCGCTCGCGCGATGCGGCCGTGGGTATTAGGCGCATGGGTCCTCCTAACGCTCGGGATCACCGCCGGCAGCTATTGGGCTTATTACGAACTAGGCTGGGGTGGGTACTGGTTCTGGGACCCGGTAGAAAATGCCTCGCTGATGCCGTGGCTGGCAGCGACGGCGCTCCTCCACTCAGTCAACGTGCTTGCAGCGCGCAGCGCGTTGAAAGCATGGACCATGATGCTCGCGGTTATCGCCTTTTCCATGTCGATGGTCGGTACGTTTCTCGTACGCTCCGGCATACTGACATCGGTGCATGCTTTCGCCATCGACCCGGAGCGAGGGACCTTCCTGCTCGCGCTACTCGCGATGTATGTTGGGGCGGCGTTCGCTTTGTTCGCGGTTCGAGGTGCGACGCTAAAGGAAGGCGCTCCGTTTGAGCTGATCAGCCGCGAGAGCGGGCTGGTCATCAACAATCTGCTCCTGAGCGTCGTCCTTGGGATCGTGTTCCTGGGCACGCTGTACCCCTTGTTCGTCGAGGCACTGAGCGGCGAGAAGCTCTCTGTCGGCGCGCCTTACTTCAACTCGGTGGCCGGGCCCCTCGCGCTGATCCTCGGCCTCCTTGTCGGAATCGGTCCGCTGCTGAGCTGGCGGCGCGAACGAAGGCCGGTGTTCAAACAACTGACCATTCCCGCGCTGATGGGGGCGAGTGCGCTCGCGATCACGATCATCTTGGCACCGAGCATCGCCATTCTGCCGCGTCTCGGCTTCACCGTCGCGACCTTCCTTGCGGTCGCGAGCATCCTGCCACTCATTGCCCGAAATCCGCTCCGCGCGCCGCTGGCGACTTGGGGCATGGTCGTCGCTCACTTTGGCATCGCTGTGGCGCTTTCCGGCATGGCCGCGAATGCCGCCTTTACCAGCGAACGTCTGGGAATTGCGAAGCCGGGCGACACGCTGAGTGTTGGCCCGTGGCTGGTACAGCTTCAGGATCTCACGCCGACCGCCGGCAAGAATTACACGGCCACTGAAGCCGAGTTGCGCGCCAGTCGAGGCCAGGGGCCCGTCACGCTCAAACCCCAGACGCGCTATTTTTCCGACCCGCCGACGGAGACGAATGAGGCGGCAATCCGAACTTTCTGGAATGGACAGCTGTACACGGTCGTCGGCAAGGCGGATCCGTCCGGCGGATGGCAGCTCAGGCTGTGGTGGAAACCGTTCGTCACATTGATCTGGGCCGGCGGAGGGCTCATCGCACTCGGTGGCGCATTGGCGCTGGTCGGGCGCCTCTGGCGTCTTCGCCGCAGGCGGCAAGTATCTGCAGATTGGCGCAAGGAACGCTACGCATGAGCCGCGGCCTACGCCTTATACCGATCATCCTTTTCGTATGGTTGGTGGCGGGTCTCGCCTGGCGGCTAATCAAACCAGCAGATCCGGCAATTCCGTCGCAACTCGTCGAACGCCAGGTGCCGACGTTCGACCTTGCGCCCGCAGTTCGGGGCAAACCCGGCCTGAGCTCCGCGGACCTCGCCACGGGCGAACCAAGACTGCTGAACATTTTCGCGAGCTGGTGCGTGCCATGCGTGGGCGAGGCGCCGGTGCTGGCGGAGCTCGACGCCAAAGGAGTGAAGATCGACGCCATTGTGGTCCGCGATACGCCCGAGGCCATCGCCGCCTTCCTTCGCGAACACGGCGATCCATACGAACGGCTCGGCGACGATCCGCGCAGCAACGCGCAGATGAATATCGGGTCGTCGGGCGTTCCCGAGACTTTCCTGATCGACGGGCGCGGCGTGATCCGCCGCCAGTATATCGGGCCGCTGACCGCCGCGAATATTCCCGGCCTGATGGAACAGCTCGGACAGGCGCGATGAAGAAGTTCGCACTCCTCGCGGTGTTCCTGATCGCGCAACCGCTCCTCGCGGACAGCAACCTCCCGCCCGCTTATTGGGCCTACCGCCAGCTCCCGGATGCCAAACAGGAAGCGAAAGCGCAGTCGCTCATGGTCGAGCTGCGGTGCCTCGTCTGCCAGGGCCAGTCGATCGCCGATTCCGACGCCGAGCTTGCGGGTGACATGCGAGACCTCGTCCGCCGGCGGATTGCCGCGGGCGAAAAGCCCAGCGCAATTCGCGCATGGCTCATCCAGCGTTACGGCACTTGGATTAGCTACAAGCCGACCGGCGAGCCGGCCGCATGGCCACTGTGGCTCGCGCCCCCCGGATTGCTGCTGTTTGGTGCCTGGCTGATCCGGCGCCGCATTCGATTGAAAGCGAGAAACTGATGGGCTGGCTGATCCTCCTGCTGCTAATGGCCGCGAGCCTCGGCATCTTATGGTGGCTCGGCGTTCGCGGTGGACTGCTGACAGCTAGCGCGGCCGCCCTCCTGCTCGGCGCGTCCGGCTATGCGCTGCAAGGCAGCCCGAACACTCCCGGCGCCCCGGCGCAAAGCAGTGAAGGGCGCGATGTCTTGCCGCTCACCGACGCGCGCCACGCTTTCTACGGCCATTTCACGCCGGCGGAGAGCTGGCTGCGCATTTCCGAAGCGCTCGCGCGCGACGGCAAGAGCGAAGATGCGGTCGGAATCCTGCAGAATGCGGTCAAACGCTATCCCGCTGACCCGCAGCTGTGGATCGGCCTTGGCAACGCCCTTGTCGATCACGCTCGCGGCCTGACTCCGCCGGCCGAGCTGGCGTACCGCCGCGCCGCGGAGCTTTCGCCGGGCTATCCCGGCCCGCCGTTCTTCAATGGGCTTGCGCTGGCCCGCTCGGGCGACCGCGCCAGCGCGGTGGCGATTTGGCAGCAGATCCTGAAGACTGCACCGAAGGACGCCGAATGGCGACCGCTGGTCGAGCAGGGAGTAGCGGCGCTCAGCGGGAGCGCGCCCGGAGCGCCTTCGCCTTCGCAACCGCCGAAGAAAGCTTCTCGGCAATAAGCTCGGCGCGGAAGT
>Ga0207674_10000606_pt1 | contig 47000 bp, 42 predicted proteins | sample KBSCornC72_FD_184303 | JGI IMG/M metagenome (GOLD analysis project Ga0207674, IMG submission 184303) | Corn rhizosphere microbial communities from Kellogg Biological Station, Michigan, USA - KBS Corn C7-2 (SPAdes) (version 2) | ecosystem: Host-associated > Plants > Roots > Rhizosphere > Soil ... | reverse complement strand
ACGGACTACGATGGCATTTCGCTCGTCCGCCCGTGCTGGACATTGAATTTGAAATGGACGTCAAGAGCATTCAAGCCGAACACTTATGTCCGGTGAATGGATTCGCCTTTACCTGATCAAAATGGAACCTGCTCAACAATCGCATTCCGCAATCAGGACCAGGCGTCGCGAGATCGAGCAGCTGGCAAATGAAATTCTCTCGCACAATCTAAAGGGGATTCCTTACGGCGCTCGAGTTATGCCTCGAGAAATCGAGGAGCTTGACTGGAACGTGCTGAATGGTGACCTGCCGTTTCCTCTCCTGGTCCTAAAAAATTCTGCGATCGATCGGAATCTGCAATCGATGGCGGATTTTTGTGTGAAGAACAACATGTTGCTGGCACCTCATGGTAAGACAACGATGTGTCCACAAATATTTGCACGGCAATTGGACGCTGGAGCATGGGCCATCACAGTCGCAACAGTGTCCCAGGCAATGGTGTGTGCCAGTTACGGCATCAACCGCATCCTAATCGCGAACCAGGTTGTTGGTGACTCAAACATCAGCTCGCTTGTCAGGCTGCTCAATGACAACGACGAAATTGAGTGCTATTGCCTCATCGATAGTGTTGCTGGTGTAAGACATCTTGCCGAGACGATGGAAAAATATGGGGCCAGGGCGGCACTTAATGTCTTGATAGAGTGGGGGCGTGATCATTGGAGGTCTGGCGTCCGCTCGGAGCGACAAGCGCTCGAAGTAGCCGTCGAGACGGTCAAACAGGGTCGGTTTCTAAAGTTGTGTGGTGTTGAGGCTTATGAAGGGCTGGCAACGTCATCTGACCCGGCGGATGAAGTGAAACAGGTTGATGAATTCTTCTCTGATTTTCTGATGGTCGCAGAGAAGATTAAATCGAACTCGCCGCTGGATGCTTCGCCTATTCTTAGCTTTGGTGGCAGTTCGTTTCTAGATCGGGCAGTGCACCTGGCAAAATCTTCAGCCGTAGACTTTCGTCTCGTGTTACGCAGTGGCTGCTACGTAACAAGTGATCATGGGTTCTACGCAGAGAAACTGACCGCGAGTAAGCAACGAAGCGAGTCTGAGATCCCCGATTTCCTGCCCGCTCTTGAACTCTGGTCATATGTTCAATCATTACCGGAGCCTCAATTGGCGTTATTGACCTTTGGTAAGCGTGACTGCCCTAATGACCTTGGTTTTCCGGTTCCACTCTTCAATCTTGAAGAAAGCTTAGAGGATCGCCGGATCTTGACGGGGGCACAGATAGCAAAACTAAACGACCAGCACGCGTACATGACGTTCGCCGATGACGTTGGATTGAAAATCGGTAGCAAGGTTTGTTGCGGTATTTCTCATCCCTGTACTGTTTTCGATAAGTGGCGCGTAATTCCCGTCGTTGATGATAACTACAACATAATTGATCTTTACCGTACTTTCTTCTAACCTATCGACGCTCACCCCAATAGTGTTCAAACAACTCTAGAAATGAGCTGCCTAAGAGTAAAGCACGAACTGTATGAGTGAGCTTAAAGTGAAATCGGTTCCCGCCGTCGAACGAGCCCTAAAAATAATTGAACGATTAGCAGCGTCCCGACGAGGACTAACCTTGTCTGAGTTGTCGCGTGAGCTTTCCCTGCCAAAGAGTTCAGCGCTTGGCTTATTAGTAACACTCGAGCGGCACGATTATCTCAAGCGTGGCGAGAAAGTTGGCCGCTACATGTGTGGGCCAAAACTGTTGGAAGTTGCCCATGCAGCACTAACGCGGCTGGAGATCCGTCAACTGGCCGCTCCGTATTTCAGAGAACTGATTAAGCGAACCAACCTTACTGTGAATATGGCAATTCTCGAGCAAGATGAAGTTGTCTTTGTGGAGAAAATCGTACCGCCCGGAGCGCTTAGTAGCACACCAACGTGGGTCGGGAAGCATATGGACATAAACACCACTGCGGTGGGAAAGTCATTGATCGCATATCTTCCTGATGATCAACTCGACCGGTTTATTAACCACTTGCCGAAGCACAATAAGAACGCAGTCAATTCACCCGGAAGGTTTAAGGAAGAGTTGGCGAAAGTTCGCAAGTTAGGATATTCCGTAAACGATGAGGAAAATGAGATCGGTTACAGAGCCATCGCCGTTCCGATCTTTAACGCGGAAGAAAAAGTAGTTGCCGCGATCAGCATTGCGGGAACCACAACCCAGATCAGTTCCACAAACTATAGTGGCTTGACCCGCCAGCTCAAAAAAACTGGCGCCGCAATTTCGCAGAGACTAGGTTATACGCCCGCCACTTGATTGATACTCTTCGATTCAAGATTCTACAACACCATAAAGTCAGAGGAACTTTTCTCGACCGAAGTGTTTCGGTTCATTCCGAGTTGAATACCACTTAACGAATTCTTCCCAATATTCGTGGTATTTTTGATGTGTTCGATTAGTCGAACTAAACGGCCTTCCAGATTCCTTATTCGTTGACTGCACATCGCTCATTTGTAGAATGAATCTCAACTGAAGTTTGGTTAATGCAACAAGCGGTTGAGTGCGCAGCGATTTTTCTGGACTCCTTCCTACTCTGTCGAAAAATAGATCGATTCCACTGGAATTCAAGACCGAAATTTCCAGGAGGCATGTTCCGTGAAAACAACTAACGTTTCTACAATTCTAATGTTTCTCGTGGTGGCATTCTGTACTTTTAGTTTCATGCCGCCAACTGTGTTTGCCCAGGAAACTGCGAGCATCGGTGGAGTCATAAAAGACGAATCCGGTGCGCTAATGCCAAGTGCTACCGTCATCGCAGTGCATGAGCGCACCGGTTATTCGCGAACGATGTCCACTCAGAGTGACGGGTCTTACCTGTTTACTCTTCTTCCGCTTGGTAGTTACAAAGTGGAGGTGGAGGCCGCAGGCTTTAAGCGGTCCATCAGAACAGGAATTGTCTTAACGGCAGGACAAAATGCAACTGCGGACGTAACGATGTCACTCGGAGGCGTTACTGAAACCGTCACGGTAGATGACGAGGTTCCCCTGATCGACACTCGCAGCGCAACCCAGTCGACCCTCATGGACACCAAGCGAATGGTTGAATTGCCTATTAAGGGAAGAAGCCCGGCATCGCTAATCGGCCTCGTTCCGGGTGTTAGTCAGGTCGCGGATACGGGAGAACAGCCCACAAGTCGTCGCGTCGTCGTGAATATCGCAGGCGGGAGAACCGACGCTAACTCATTCAAACTCGACGGCGCGGAATGGGCCAACATTCAATATAGCTATGGCAATCCTTTGCCTCCTCCTGACATGCTCCAGGAATTTAGCGTTGAGACCAATAGTTATGACGCTTCAAAGGGATTGGCTTCGGCTGCAAGCTTGAGCATCGTTACAAAGTCGGGAACAAACGATTTTCACGGTTCGGTATGGGAGTTCCTCCGAAACGATCACCTTAACGCAAGAAACTTCTTCGCTCCAACTAAGCCATTCCTGGCCCAGAATCAGTACGGGTTCACGGTTGGTGGTCCAATTATTAAGAACAAGACTTTCTTCTTTGGAGGTTACGAGGGCAGTAGTATCCGTACCAGGAGACTGAGCAACAGTGCATTTCCCGCGACGGCGGCAGAGAGAGCTGGAGACTTCTCTCATTCCATCGGCGCGCTGCCTAAAGATCCGCTGACTGGTCTGCCATTTCAGGGCGGAATCATTCCACAGAATCGATGGGATCCAGCCGCAGTGAAAGTATTAAGTTCACTCGTGTCGGCAAACAGTGCCGATGGTCGTTACGTTGTGTTGCGACCGGCGGCCGATGATGGTGATCAGTACATGATAAAGGTTGACCATCAAATTACTTCGAAGAATTCCGTCTCCGGTAGGTACTACTATCGAAAAGGTCAAAGTGATTTTCCAACGGCGTTCTTTAACGGGAATGTGCCGTGGACTTCAGAATTGGACAAAGTCACTTTCGGCCAGCTAAATATCTCAGACACCCACACGTTCACGCCTACAGTCATTCTGCAAATGCATCTCGCGAGAAGCACCAATGATATTGACTGGAAGGCTCATGATTCTCTGTTCCAAAGCGCGCAGGAAATAGGCATAAACCTGCCAACTCCCAAAGTACTTCCTTTCCCGCCAACCCTGACGGTTACCGGTCGTTTTACGGCGGGCTCAATTATCCAGTGGGACTGTCCTAAGAATTGCAGTGAACAATGGGACTTCGGCGCAATGCTGAGCTGGATTAAAGGGCGACACAGCTTTAAGTTTGGCGGCTCGATCTTGCCAACTCATTACGGTCTTCACGAGGCGGGCTTCACCAATGGAAACTTTACGTTCAATGGAGAAGCCACTGGAAACGCCTTAGCTGACTTCTTAATTGGTAAACCCAGTAACTTCACTTTCAATATTGAGCGCTTTGATATGAAGTCAAAACTGATGGGCGCTTTTATTCAGGACGACATTAGAGTTAGCAATACAGTTACCTTGAATCTGGGTCTGCGCTATCACTACGAAACGCCGACCACGAACGAGTTGGGATTTGGTGCTACCTACATTCCTGGCTTCCGTTCACAGGTATTTGCGGAAGCTCCGGTTGGTATGGCCTACCAGAAAGATGCTACTGGTCTACCGAGATCATTTTACTTTCCCGATCGAAACAATTTTGGACCACGAGTCGGTCTAGCATGGGATGTTTTCGGCAACGGTAGAACGAGCTTCAGGATGGGTTACGGTATCTTCTATCAGCAACAGCAGAACGGGAATTTACAGTATCTTGGTTATGACCAGCCATTCGTTCCGAACATCAGCATAACCACCGTACAGTCACTGTCGAATCCGCTGGCGAATTTCCAGGGTGGCGTGGTACCAGGAAATCCGATCGAAACATACAATCCGGAGACGGGAGCCGCGAGGTTCAATAAGCCAGTCTCGATGTATGCAATTACCCCAAACTTTCCAAATCCTTATGTTCAGCAGTACAGCTTGTCTATTCAGCATCAGTTACCGAAGGACTACTCAGTCGAAGTTGCCTTCGTAGGAAATGTTGGTAGGAAGCTTCAAAATCCTGCAGAGATCAACCCCGCGTCTTATGCCCCCGGAGCGACCCTGGCCAATCGCGAACAGAGGCGTCGCATCAATCCAGGGAACCTGAGTTCAATAACATTGTTCAGTAACTCAGCCAATAGTTCATACAACTCCCTGCAAACATCAATAACCAAGCGATTCAGCAATTCGTACTTACTGAACGCAAACTACACCTGGTCGCGATCGTTGGACCAGACTTCGGCATTTACTGGCGCCAGTACATATCAAAATCCCGACAACCAACGGGCTGATTGGGCACTCTCAGATTTTCATCGAGCTCACGTCTTTACGGCTTCAGGAATTTGGGAACTTCCAAAGCTGTCATACGGCGGTTCATTCGTAGGTGCGATCCTCAATGGTTGGCAGCTGACCGGGCTGATGCGAATTTCGAGCGGTCTGCCATTTAACGTTATTTCCGGAAGAGATAACTCATTGACTGGAATTGGTAAGGACCGTCCAAATGTCGTTGCGGATCCCGTCTTGTCTTCGGATCGTCCACGCGGAGAGGTGGTTGCTAAATACTTCAACACCCAGGCCTTTGTTGCGAATGCTGCCGGCACATTCGGCAACACCGGCAGAAATGCGTTGATAGGTCCCGGGTTTGCGAGCACTGACATCGGTCTTTTCAGGAATATTAAGTTTAAGGAAAGGCACCAGATTCAGTTACGCGGCGAAGTCTTTAATGTCTTTAACCAGGTGAATCTGGCAAACCCCGATTCAAATCTGGCCTCGACTTCCTTTGGTCGAATTTTATCTGCCAGTGATCCACGGATCATTCAGTTAGCGATTAAGTACTCCTTCTGAGGGTGCAGCTTTCTAAAACAGCTTGTAAATCGACTACATGTGTGACCCATCGCTTTGTAGTAGGCGTTAGACCACTTGTCAGGAGATCAGCGTGAGCAACATCTCGCGAAGAAACGTAATTAAAGGAATTGCGGCGCTCCCGATCGTAGCTACCCTTGATAGCAATGTGCCTGGTGCTCCGCCCGAGCAAAGTAAACCGAAGCCCTCAAGATTGGCTGACGTCGGATATGTTTGGGAAGGCCAGGGATTCAACCGTTATCTCTTTCCCTCGATCTACGGAGTGGGTGAGGGAGTGCGTTATTTCGGTCTAAACAAGATGGTGTACATGTATCATCCGAACACCAGGGTTGCCATGGAAAAACTAACCTCATACAGTGAAGTTATCTGTGATATCAGTAAGTGGAAGGTAAGGGGACAGGAAGACAACTCTATTCTTAAGTATCACGACGGGAAAATTGAGACGAAGCTGGAAGAAGCCCGCGCGGTTTCCGACCTGTCTGTCCAGTTCCCAAATGTTAAAGGTGGCTATGACGACGATCTGATGGGCATGATCAAGAAGCAGGGATATACACCTGATCAATATGCACCTGTCTATCACGAGTTAAAAAAGAAAAACCCCAACAACAAACTTTGGGCCGTGGTCTACTCTCACGAGCTTGAAGAAAAGCAGTGGGCCCAGTTTGCTCCCTATATGGATCTCATCAGCTTTTGGATCTGGAAAAAGGAAGATCTTCCAGACCTGGATCGACATATCAATCGCTGTCGCGAGGTGTTTCCCGGCAAACCGATTAGTATGGGGTGTTATTTACGAGATTGGCCGTCGCGCACCGCTATGCCCGCAGAAATGCTGAAGCATCAATGGGAGCGAGTAGTTAAGTATCTTCAGGATGGTCTCATTTCTCAGTTTGAAATTATTGAAGGAATGCTGATCGATTGGTATCCGGAACCGTCGCGTTGGGTAAAAGACTTCATTGCCGCGAACTAAGAACCGGAATTCATACTCGCTGTTGCTATACGAGTATGCGATAACGACATATGGCAAATGTGGTCGATACAAACAGGGTTACAGTCATAACAAACAGTGAACAGGATTTAGTCTCGTCGGAGGTTGAAAAGCCCACCCGCGTAAGATATCAAGTTCTCTTCGTAATTTTCCTCCTCGCAATAATCACGTATCTCGACAGAGTCTGTATCTCCATAGCTGCCCCATCTATCAGTTCCGAGTTGGGACTGAATGAAGTGCAAATGGGAACGGTCTTCAGCATTTTTGCGTTTGCTTACGCGCTGTTTGAGATTCCTACTGGTTGGCTTGGCGACAGGCTTGGTCCGCGTCGCGTGCTCTCGCGAGTTGTGATCTGGTGGTCCATGTTTACGGTCTTCACTGGAATGACCCGAGGATTCCACTCGCTGTTAGCCGTGCGATTTCTGTTCGGAGCCGGTGAGGCTGGTGCTTACCCAAACATTAATCGAACCCTTTCCAGCTGGTTTCCTTTGCGAGCACGTGGCACCGCGCTGGGCGTGGTTTGGACTGGCAGTCGACTCGGAGCCGCTATTTCGCCACCGGTCGTTCTGTTTTTGATGGGCAGGGTTGGTTGGCGCGGTACTTTCTATCTTCTGGGAGTCATCGGTGTCATCTGGGCAGTTTTCTGGATTACCTGGTTTAGAGACGATCCCGCCCAGAAGAAATCTGTTAACCAGGCCGAAATAGACTTACTGAAGCGAAATAAGTCGGAGATCGTTGCGCGTCCAGTTACACATCTGCCGTGGCGACAGCTCTTTAGTAACTCCACGCTACTGTCCATCTACTTGATGTACTTCACGCTGGGGTTTGTCTATTACCTCTATATCACATGGTTCCCAACATATCTGATGAAGGCTCGTGGGATGACCATGGCACAAATGGGAGTTTATGCTTCGTTGCCGCTGGCGTTCTCTGCTGTTGCCACTTTAATAGGAGGCTTCTCAACCGATTGGTTAGTCCGTCGTCTCGGGCTTAGATGGGGCCGAGCAGGAGTGGGAATCTTTGGTTGCGCTGCCTCTGTCGTGTTTCTGCTGGCGGGCTTACAGGTGTCTGACGTTCGAATCTCGGTTCTCCTGATCTCGCTGTCAGCTGCATCGAGCGATTTCACCCTTGCCGCGTCCTGGTCCACCTGTGCAGATATCGGCGGTAGACTGGCCGGCACTATCAGTGGAACGATGAACATGGTAGGGAACGTTGGCTCAATGCTCTCTCCACTTTTGATGGGCTATTTGATTCAGTCATTCGGCAATTGGAATCTGACGTTCTATATTGCGGCGGGTTTGAATGTCGTTGGAATGCTGCTGTGGCTGAAGATCGATGCCTCTAGACCATTGTCGACAGAAGCGTAAAGAACAACAAAAGGAGTGTTTCAAATGACTCGCCTGAATGGGAATGTGAAACGCCAGGAGACAAATCTCCATGGCCGTCGAAACTTTCTGATAGGTCTAACTGTTAGTGGCATCTACTTCGCAACCGCGGGACGCGAACGAGTACTGGCTGTCGAAACTGCCCAGTGTCAGGACCCGAGGATGGTAAATGGCGAGTTGAAATCCTGGCAATCACATCCTCGGTTGCAGCGGTTAGAACCCGCCTTTCGTTTCCTTGAAAAACCAGACCTCAAGGATTTACCTGCCGGTCGCGTCGAAATCGACGGTGAGAAAATATATGCACTCGTCATGAAGACGCCCACGCGGGCGATTGCTGACGCAAAGTTTGAAGCCCATAGAAAATATATCGATGTGCATTACTACATCGCTGGCCAGGACATAACAGGTTCCTACCCATCAGAGGAATTGAAAATAACGGATCCCTATCAGGACAAGACTGACATCGAACTCTTTGCCGTGCCTTCGAATTACCAGAAACTTGAAATGCGTCCCGGTCGATTTGCTGTTTTCTTTCCTGGTGGAGGACACATGCCCAATTGTCATCTCAGTGGACCACCTCAACCACTCCATAAAATTGTTGTCAAGGTAGAGCGTGATTTTGGCATTAAGTAAGTTTCATCATAGAGGCTCGACATGAAGAGATTGATGTTTATCGCTTTGCTGGTGCCGGCATTTGTCGCGTTACTTACCCCGGTAACACATCGCTTTACGCCTACTCGCTACTACCATGAGTTCTCGGCTTACATGGAGCCTGCCCTCCACATAAAGCCAGGGGATACCGTAGATACAACCTGCGCTGACTCTGATGGACACGACAAGAACGGCACCAAAGTAACAGACCCTCCTAATCCTCTAACTGGACCATTCTTTGTAGAGGGCGCCGAACCTGGCGATACGTTAGTGGTTAAGCTCGAAAAGATTCGGCTGAATAGAAAGACGGGCATACAGTCGACGCGAATGGCCGACAATACAGTACTGCCGCGTTATCACATTGATTACAAGACAGCGCCCCGAATTATCACCTGGAATTTCGATTTCGCATCGATGACGGCCACGGTAAATGACTTGTCACCAAAAATGACTAAGTTTCGGTTGCCCTTGAAGCCTTTTCTGGGATGCGTCGGAGTGGCGCCTGCTATGAATGAAGCTCAGTCGACATTCACGGCAGACGCTCACGGCGGCAACATGGATTACAACCAGCTGATTGAAGGTACAACGCTATACTTCCCAGTTAGCGTAGCGGGTGCATATCTATTCGTGGGAGATGGTCACGCAGCGCAAGGCGATGGCGAAACTAGTGGAGGTGGGATAGAAACGTCGATGGACGTTCAATTTCAGGTTTCGCTAATCAAGAACCGACGAATACCCTCAGCACGTGCAGAGACTGATGAGTATTATCTTGCGATGGGAATGGCCCGCCCTTTGGACGAAGCGCTTCAGCGTGCGACGACAAATATGATTGCCTGGCTCACTACCGATTTTGGCTTGAGTAGCGAAGAGGCGCATGTGCTTTTGGGTTCCAACGCTCGTTACGATGTCGGCAACATCGTCGATCCCAGATACACGGTCGCCTGCAAGATCGAAAAGAAAATACTTCACCAAATAGCTCAACCTGGTCGCTAGTCAGTGCTGCACCTCAACGGTGGCACAATTCGGCCGAATATCTTAACTGCGATACGTTGCGAAGGATTACACGTCACCGTAGATACTTGTTGAAAAAGTCGAGGGTGCGGGTCCACGCAAGTTTAGCTGCGCCTTCGTCGTAACGAGGAGTCGTATCGTTATGAAAGCCATGCTGTTTGCCGTCGTACATATAAACTGTGTAGACCTTGTTGTTGGCTTTCAATGCCGCTTCGTAGGCCGCGATTCCTGCGTTCACTCCCTGATCATTTCCGGCGTAATGAAGCAAAAGTGGTGCAGCTATCCTGGGCACGTCATCCGCTCCTGCTTGTCTCCCATAAAACGCAACGCCTGCATTCAGATCAGCTCCGAGTCGTACGGCCAATTGATTTACAATGCCGCCACCAAAACAAAATCCGACAGCGCCCAGTTTGCCTATCGAATCAGGTCGTGCTTTGAGCCACTTCGCCGCTGCGACGAAGTCTTCCGTCATCTTCTTGCCATCGACGGTTCGAAATGCAGCAGCGCCTTTCTCGTCGTCGCCGGGATAGCCTCCAACTGACGTCAAACCATCTGGAGCAAAGGCAATAAAATTAGCTACCGCCAGTCGTCTCGCGACGTCCTCGATATAAGGATTAAGTCCGCGGTTTTCGTGAATGACCAGAACCACGGGTAGTTTCCCACTTTTTGACGGTCGCGCCAGGTAGCCCTTAATCGAACCATTTCCCGCCGGTGAATCGACAACCTCCCGACTTACTTTGATTCGTTTGTCATCGGGTGGTACCTGCTGGGCCCACGCATAGTTGGGTGACAAACTCTCGAAAATGGCAGCGACTGTTAGACCGCCGACGGCAAACTTGCCCGCACGATCGAGGAAAGTGCGCCTGTTGATGTCACCGTGTTGGTACTCGTGAAAGAGGTCCAACAACTCTTGTGGATAATCGGATGCTGATTTGCGTTCCATTTTTTCTGTGTTCATACCGTTCATGTGGGTTTAGTAGTGTAGACTTCAGACACACGTATTTTGCTACTTTGTTTTGCCAGAGGGTTTGCGAACCTATCACATATGTCTGAAGGAGAACAAATGGCTTGTAAATCAGAATTGAACCATCAAAGCTGGCGACGCGAGTCGTCGTGGTCGGTGCTCATTCATTTCTCAAGATTGACCAAACCAGTCTTGATGGTTGCTCTTTTAATTACTGTCAGTTCTAGCCTGTCCGTCATGGCCCAAACGGGACAGGGTTCGCCCTCGGAAAAGGTAACTTTGTCAATTGATCTGTCGAAGCCGGGAGCGAAGATCGATCGCAATATCTTTGGGCAGTTCGCGGAACATCTCGGCCATGGGGTTTACGAGGGCATCTGGGTTGGGCCTGATTCCAAGATTCCAAACACACGCGGTATACGCAACGATGTTGTGTCCGCGCTCAAAGAGTTGAAGGTCCCGAACGTTCGTTGGCCAGGCGGTTGTTTCGCCGACGAATACCACTGGCGCAAAGGGATTGGTCCAAAGCGAGAAGTCACCCTCAATCCGAACTGGGGAGGCGTGGTCGAGCCGAACACTCTCGGAACACACGAGTTCATGGATTTCCTGGACCAGATTGGCGCCGAGGCGTATCTCTCCGTCAATGTCGGTTCTGGAACTCCGCAGGAAGCGGCCGAATGGCTGGAATACTTGACGACCGCCCAACCAACCACACTCGGGAAGGAGCGTGCGGCCAATGGTCATTCTGCTCCTTATAAGATCGCCTATCTCGGCATTGGCAACGAAAGCTGGGACTGCGGCGGCAATATGTCACCCGACTACTATCTTAGCCAGCTCAAGATTTACAGCCGTTTCGTCAGAAACTTTAATCCGGCCCAGCGCGGTGAGCAGCAGATGCTAAAGATCGCTGTTGGACCCGGTGGTCCAGAACCACGATTTACCGAATGGACCGAAACTGTGATGAAGGCCTGGCAGAATCACCAGTGGAGCTGGGACATGAACGGTCTCTCGCTGCATAGCTACACCGTCGTAAGTTGGGACAATAAATTAGCATCAGTGGGATTCGGTGAGAATGAGTATGCCAAGGTTCTCAAGTCCACCCTCGAAATGGAAGGGTTGGTGGCAAAACATTCGTCCATCATGGACAAGTATGATCCGCAGAAGAAGATCGCACTAGTCGTCGATGAGTGGGGCGGATGGTATGCGCCGTTACCCGGCACTGATCCTGGCTTTCTGGTCCAACAGAATAGTCTGCGCGATGCGGTGCTGGCCGCACTAAACCTGAACATCTTTGCCCGCCATGCCGACCGGGTACGCATGTCAAACATCGCTCAGATGATCAATGTGCTGCAGGCTATGATCTTGACAGACAAAGAAAAAATGGTGCTGACGCCCACTTACTATGTCTATAAAATGTATGTGCCCTTCCAGAATGCTACCTCTATACCCGTCGCTTTCAACGCCGGCTCTTATACGCACGGAGACATCACTTTGCCCCGCGTGGATGCCATTGCGGCAAAAGATGCAACCGGCAAGTTGTGGTTAGCACTAACCAATCTTGATCCAAATCGATCGATTGAAATTGAAGCTAGTCTTGAAGGCAACAATGGCAAGACTGTAATCGGAGAGACACTAACGGCAGCAAAGGTCGACAGCGTCAACACATTTGAGGCTCCGAACACGGTCGTTCCGAAGCGGGTTTCAACAAATATTCAGAATGGAAAGTTGACTCTCAAACTGGAGCCAAAGTCTGTGACCGTAGTTTCAGTTGAGTAACGGTGTCTAAGGGAAACTGTGTGCGGCACCCCGAAACTGTTCCCAACGTAAGATGGTTGAACAATCTCAAATCAGTCCCGAAGCGTGACAGAACAAATCGGCGAATCGAAGAGGCTGATTTCGAATGCAATCGACGAGGGGTAACAAATGACAGAACCGATGGATCTTGGTGGCACCTTCACGTTCCTGGACAGCTCGACGACAGTTAGGCGGATGGGTTATGGCGCAATGCAACTAGCTGGTCCTGGTGTATTTGGGCCACCGCGTGACGTTGATGGTGCGATTGCTGTGCTGCGAGAGGCGGTTGCGGCTGGCGTCAATCACATCGATACGAGCGATTATTATGGTCCACATATAACGAATCAACTCATCAAACGCGCACTTCACCCCTACCCAGATGACCTGGTGATCGTCACAAAGGTCGGAGCTCGTCGAGCTGAAGATAAATCCTGGATTCCAGCACAATCTCGTCAGGAGCTCATTGATGCCGTACATGACAACCTTCGAAACCTTGGCTTATACCAGCTGGACGTAGTAAATCTGCGAGTGGGTGGGATATCGGGACCAGCAGAAGAGCCTATTGAAGAGCGACTGACACCGTTAGCGGAACTCAAACAACAAGGATTGATTCGCCATCTCGGTCTTAGTAACGTCACTGCCAGGCAGTTGGCTGAGGCTCAGGAGATTGCCGACATAGTGTGCGTTCAGAACATGTACAACGTCGTACACCGCGGCGACGATACTTTTGTGAATAATCTCGCGAAGCAGGGAATAGCATATGTGCCATTCTTTCCGCTGGGAGGGTTTAGTCCCTTACAGTCGTCAAGACTCGAAGCGGCAGCCGCCTCGGTGAAGACTACGACGATGCAGGTTGCGCTGGCGTGGCTGTTACAGCGTTCGCCCAACATACTCCTGATTCCGGGCACCTCTTCAGTCGAACATCTTCGAGAAAATCTCAAGGCAGCGAGCCTGGAACTTCCTGAACAAGTGGTTGCTGATCTTGAGTCACTCGGTGAGGATTCATGAGAGAGATAGTTGACGAAACAAGAAAGATGATCTTAGAATATGCAAGGATTTGCAGATATGCATATCTGCGGATAGTAACTGTTTGCTCAGGAATGTGGAAGGTAGAATGAGACAGCAACTTAGCGACTTCAAAGCGGAGTTTTTTAAAGCCCTGGCTCATCCGTTGAGAATTTCCATTCTGGATGCTTTGCGAGATGGCGAACTGACTGTAAACGAGATTAGTCAGCGTTTTGAGGTTGAACCTGCCAACGCATCCCAGCAACTGGCAGTCTTGCGTAATCGAAACATTGTAATCACGCGAAAAGAGGGTGCAAACGTCTACTACTCTGTTAGTGATAAAAGCATATTCAAATTGCTCGATGCCGCTAAAGAGATTTTCAACAACCACCTCGTTGGAGTGCGCAGCATGCTTGAGGAGATTCACGGAAGCGGGCCAGCCAAAGCGTCCCGCCGCCAGCCAGCGCAACGAGTTCGTTAGAAACTATGCTGCAACTCTTAAATAGTGTCAGCCCGGGAAATCAGGAACGCGACTCTAAGAAGTCCAATGGTTTGTGTGTCAGGGAGTCGATGCTTCACGGCCAGGGATGTTTCGCCACGGTTCGTTTTCTTGCAGGCAACCGCATCGCCGAGTATGCCGGTGAAAGAATCACTCGCAAGGAAGCAATGCTGAGGATGAAAGAGTCAGCCGGCAAGCGCATCAGTGAACTCGACGCTGACTGGTATATCGATGGAAGTGTAAATGGGAACCAGACACAATTTATCAACCACTCCTGCGATCCAAATGCCGATGCCTTAGTTGTTGGTGCAGTCATGCTCATAGTTGCCTTACGGGAGATAGCAGCCGGAGAAGAGATCACCGTCGATTACCTAAACTCATTCGAACTAGACCAATCAATTTGTAAGTGTCGCGCGACATCATGCCGGCAAAACACCGTTCAGACGGCTGCATAAAACGGTCAATCGATCAGTCACCGCCAGGAAATCCTCGTTCAAAACCGTGATGCCTCTCGAAACAAAGTGGATTCCAAAATCGGTTCTATGCCTGCGCGCCGGGTATACGCGATTGGACTTCATTTCGGATCTGATCGCCGGCGTGACTGTTGGTTTAGTAGCACTCCCTCTGGCTATGGCATTTGGGATTGCTTCCGGCGTTTCGCCACAGGCTGGTCTCTACACCGCCGTCGTCGCTGGTTTCCTTATTTCTGCTTTAGGCGGCTCGCGACTTCAAATCGGTGGTCCAACCGGAGCCTTCGTGGTTATCGTCGCAGGAATCGTCGGAATCCATGGGATCTCGGGCCTGCTGATGGTGACTATGATGGCGGGCGTAATCCTGATGGTGATGGCTGTGACAGGTTTAGGGACAGCCGTGAAATACATTCCTCGACCAGTCACTATTGGTTTCACTAATGGCATAGCTGTTCTGATTGCGTCAACACAGGTGAAAGACTTTCTCGGACTCGAAACCGCGCCCCTTCCAGGCGAGTTCGTATCGCGAGTGCGAGTCTTGGTCAGCAGTCTCAACAGCATTCACTGGCGCACGGCACTGATCGCGGCTATTTCTCTTCTGATTATTTTGGTAGTACCTCGACTTACGAAACGTATCCCCGGCTCAATCGTTGCATTGGTACTGGCTACACTAGCCGTGGCAGCTTTTGGACTTTCAGTCGAAACCATCGGAAGTAAGTTCGGTGGTATTCCGACAGGGTTGCCAAATGTTTCGCTGCCACAGTTTCGACCAGAGTTAATTCTTCCTTTGTTACCCGCTGCCGTAACTGTGGCGATGCTTGCAGCCATTGAGAGTCTTCTATCCGCAGTAGTCGCCGATGGTATGAGCGGCGACAGACATAACTCCAACATGGAACTGTTTGCCCAGGGGATGGCCAATCTCGCCGTCCCGCTGGTAGGAGGGATTCCAGCGACTGGAGCGATCGCACGCACGGCCACGAACATCAGATCGGGTGCTCGGACTCCAGTGTCTGGTATGGTCCATGCCTTGACACTGCTTTTGATATTACTGGTCGCTGCGCCCCTCGCGCGCTTTATCCCCCTGGCGACGCTGGCAGCGATCCTGTTTGTCGTGGCTTACAACATGAGCGAGTGGCGAGAAGTAAGAACGATCCTGAAACTCTCCCAGGCAGACATAATTGTATGGTTGATGACGTTTGGTCTCACTGTGCTGGCCGATCTTACTGTTGCCGTCGAGATAGGAATGCTTCTGGCTGCGTTGCTTTACATCTATCGGGTCTCGCAAACGACCACGGTGGCGCCAGTGACAGAGGAGTATATCGAAGATGGTCGCCCGCACGTCCTGCAAGACAAGCTGTTACCTGCTTATGTCCTCGTCTTGCGTATTCATGGGCCATTCTTGTTCGGAGCTACCGAGAAATTGTCTGAGGCCACAGTCGATGTCGAGTCGTTACCGCCTGTAGTAATACTGCGCTTGCGAAATATGACCGCTATTGACGCAACAGGATTGCATGAGTTGGAGAAACTTCATGACCGTCTGCAATCTTCGGGACGGACACTATTATTGTGCGGGGCGAGGAGCCAGCCCGAAGAATTATTAAGGCAGTCGCCGTTCCTCAGGAATCTTGGTGAACAAAACATGCTGCCACATGTTGAGGCCGCGCTGTCTCGCGCGCGGGAAGTGTACGAAGGCCGCGTCTCTAAACCGCCGGTCAGTGATCTTTCAAAACCACAAGCGCAGCAACTGCACAACACCCGTGTGTGAGCGCCGCGCGCGTGGTCCTATAGGGATTAGGCCGTCACGAGCATTCCAAATGCTGCCGCGGCCATAATCATTGCGGTGGCCCATCCAAGCCATTTCAGTACCGGCGAACTGACGTGGTTCCCCATCACTTTCTTTGTGCTGGTTAGAAGTACAACCAGCACAATTAGCGGCGCTGCTAAAACTCCATTCAGTACGGCAGACCAGAACAACATCTTCACGGCGTTTATACCAACGTAATTGAGGGTCAGGCCAAGAATCATTGCTGCTCCCATGACAGCGTAAAATTTCTTGGCAAGTCGGGGTCGATCTTCGAGGCTTCCGCGCCAGGCCATTGCTTCTGCAACGGCATATGCAGCCGATCCGGCCAACGCCGGAATACCAATCATCCCGGTACCAATTAGTCCCAGGGCAAAAAGTAAGTATGCCGCATTGCCTGCGAGTGGTTTCAATGCCTGAGCCGCTTGTTGTGCGGTATCAATCTCTTTCATTCCGTGCGCGTGCAGGGTGGCGGCTGTGGTGAGAATAATGAAATACATTACGAAATTGGAGAAGAACATTCCGGCGATCACATCCGTGCGCGCTTTCTGCAGTTCCTCAGTGGTTGCACCCTTTCGTTGGCCCACCGTCCGGCGCCCCATCTTTCGTTCTTCTTCCACCTCAAGTGAGGCTTGCCAGAAGAATAGGTAGGGAGAGATCGTAGTTCCCAGGATTCCTACGAACGTTGCCAGGTAGCTAGCGGACCACTCAATGTGTGGGAAAATGGTTGAAGTCACTACGGCGCGCCAGTCAGGTTGGGCCAGGAACGCCGCGATTACGTAAGCGAAAAGCGTCAGGGTAAGCCATTTGAATGTTCTTGCGATTACCCGATAAGTAGTCCAAAACAAAAGCGAGGTCATCACTACCGCATAGAATGGAGTCCAGAAGAAAGTGCTGATGCCGGTAACCATAGCAGTCGCTTCGCCCATTCCTCCGAGGTCCGCTCCAATGTTGAAGATATTCGCGACGAGTAACAGGGTACACGCGCCCCAGAGTACGTAGCGACTATAGGTGCGACGTACAACCCCCGCCAGGCCGCGTCCCGTTACCATTCCCAGTCGCGCGCACATCAACTGCACTGCAGCCATTAATGGAAATGAAAATAGGGCGGACCAGAGTGGCGCGTAACCAAAAGCAGCGCCGGCGACGGAGTAGGTTGAGATACCGGAAGGATCATCGTCCGCCGCTCCAGCGATCAGACCTGGACCAAGCTCTTTGAAGAATGCCTGCACACGTCGTGGCTTTAGTCCGTCATCGGCTTCTTTAATTAACTTTTCCAACAGAGCATGCCTCTCTATTTTGAAGCGCTTCGAAAACCATCGGCTAAGTATGAATGGTTTTGAACAACCGCGCGAGGTGTAAACACAACTGGGTTAGAGCTGCGGCACTGCAACGTGCTGGGTATTGCCAAGTTCCTACTCCCTCTTCTACCATCCGTCGCATGTCAAAACTCAACCGGCGCGAATTCATTGGTGCTGCTGTTGTTGCGGGGGCAATGGTTCGTCCCAACTTCTTTCCGGCGCAATCCCGTCGTCCGAATATCCTGTTTATATTCGCTGACGATCTCGGTTATGGCGATTTGTCGTGTTACGGGCGTCCTGACTATCAGACGCCAAGTCTCGATCGTCTCGCGACGCAGGGTGTTCGGTTAGTCAACGCGTATTCCGCAGCGCCAGTTTGTACACCAGCAAGATGTGCTTTCATGACGGGCCGTTATCCAGCGAGAACGCGCGTCGGGCTCGAAGAACCTCTCTCGGATAGCAGAGTATTGCGCGAAAAATCGTTAACGGTGGGTTTGCCCCCAGAGCATCCCACGGTTGCATCGCTCTTAAAACAAAACGGCTATTCAACTGCGCTGATTGGAAAATGGCATCTCGGTTACCTTCCGAACTTTGGACCAATTCAAAGCGGCTTCGACGAGTTCGTTGGAATCATGAGTGGTGCGGCTGATTTCTTTACGCACAAGAACCTGTCCGGGGACCCTGATTTCTACGAAGGTAAGGAGCTGGTGGAACGAAAGGGCTACATCACGGAGATTCTCACCAAACGCGCGGTTGAATTTATTTCACGCCATGCTAAAGGCAAAACTGAACAGCCGTTTTATCTGAGTCTTCACTACACGGCGCCACATTGGCCGTGGGAGGGACCAAATGATGAACAGGTCAGCAGTAAGATTGGTACAGGCTATAACAATTTTGTCTCAGGTGGGTCTTTGAAAACGTATGCGGCAATGATGAAGAGTTTAGATGATGGGGTTGGCGAGGTTTTGCAAACGCTGACTCGATCCGGACTCGACAGGGACACGATAGTGATCTTTACCAGTGATAACGGAGGTGAGCGATTTTCCTATAATTGGCCATTCATGGGCGAGAAATTTTCATTGTGGGAAGGTGGAGTGCGAGTACCGGCGATTGTCCGTTGGCCTGAAGTTATTCAAGCCGGTCAGATCAGCAATCAGCTTGCGATTACTATGGACTGGAGTGCCACAATCCTCGCTGCTACGCAAACAAAAGCTGACCCTGCTTATCCGCTCGATGGTATGGACCTACTACGGTACATCCGCAGCCCCGAGCAGCCGCCAACTCCACGCAATTTTTTCTGGAGAAACTCGAACCAATCGGCCGCGCTAAAGGGTCATTGGAAATATCTCGACGATGGTACGGACCAGTATCTTTTCGACCTGTCAGTAGATCAGAGAGAGCGCGCTAACTTTCGCAGCAAGAACCCGGCGATCTTCGAGCAATTGCGAAGCGATTTCAAGCAATGGGAATCGACTATGCTTCCGCGACCCCCGGCGAGAATCAGGTTGGATGGGCCACAACACCAACGAAATCCCAAGGGCGTTGTCTAACGGACGAATCTCGGATCAGAGCCACTTGCTACTGCATTTTGGTATTGATTTCTCGAATCCGCACGTTGCGATACCAAACGGTATCGCCGTGGAATTGCAAAGCAATGTAACCCTCTGACAAGCGTGCGTACTGGCGGAAATTTTTGAATTTGCTTTGGGCAATCAAAGAGGTGAGTGCATCACTGCCAAGATTGTATTCGAGGACTTTCTTGCCGTTGAGCCAATGCTCGACGCGTCCATTTCTTACCACCAACCGCACCTTATTGTATTCTCCGACGGGACGCAGAATCTTGTTTGTTGGAGCTATCAGGTCAAAGAGTGAGCCAGCCGAAGTCCTGGGAATCTTTCCGTCGGGATGTTTCTCATCATCCAGCACCTGCATCTCTGGACCAGTCTTCCACGTCTGATCCTCATCTTCTGAGACCCGATAAATGATCCCACTATTAGCGCCCGGAGCGACCCGCCACTCGAGTTCGAGTTCGAAGTCTTTATATTTAGTCCTGGTAATGATGTCGACCTGGTCCGATTTATCGCAGCCTGCTACTGTCTTGAGTGATCCGCTTTCTACTACCCAACACTTTTCGGGGAACGCGTCGCGACGAAAGCCGCGCCAGGCAGCAACGGATTTACCGTCGAACAGGATCTGCCATTTCGGTTTAGCCGCCGCTACTCGTGAGTCGAGAGTGATAAGAAGTAATCCGTATGTAAGCAAGATGGATTTTCGAAACATCTTCAAGCTTGGTCCCTCTTTCCGAGGAATTGTTGAAACCATGAACGGCGACTGGGATCCGCTGGCGCTACTACTACTGTTGAAAAGCAATCTCCGGCGATGCGTGTAAGATCATCAAGCCAGTCGTCCTCTATCACAAAAGAACCGCTGGCTTCTTTGATCAGCGTTCGTTGCGGGTGCTGGTGCTCCCATTCAATGATGACAGCATCACGCCAGAATGCATCGCGGCCATTGATCTCGATTCGCATCATGAGCTCGAAGCTGTTGAAAACCAACGGCGGTCAGTACCGTAGCGCGGCAGCGTCGGGTGAGCCTCGTGTTGTACCTACTTGATGATATATCGAGGCTCACCCGACGTTACTGCCGACCTGATCGCTACTCTCGCAGAATACTATTGATCCGCTCCACACAATCGTTCGCAGTCTCGTTATCTGGATGTTCGCCGTTCAGAGCCATTACAAGGTCCGAAAACAACAGCTGCAGATCCCTCGCTCGGTCATCCGTTGGCGCAAGTCTTCCGTTGAGTTGGACCTTGCTCAAGTCTAAAGGAATACCCAACGCTTCTCCATCAAGGGGTGGCAAATGGAAGTAAAGAACTCCCACAAACCCAAGCGCGCCGGTCGATTCAACAGTCGGTCGGCCCATTGCGTCAGCCTTCGGAGTGTCAAAAGCGTGAAGCCCGGGCTGCAGTTCAGTCTCCGGTCCTTTCTCCTGCTCCAACTTCTGATCCGACGTTGCTGTTTGAGCAGTCTGCGCTGTCCCAGTTAACAGTTGACGACGCACTGGTGAAATACCTACAGCGCCCTGGGTTGCAACAAGACGAGCCTCAAGCTGTTCACTGAAACGCAAATTTTGTTGGGGAGGCTTCACGGAAAAGCGTCCGCGAAGAATAAATTTCTGTTGCGCAATAGAAGCCTCGGTCGGCATAAAATTAACGTCGTATGTTTCGCCTTTTGCCTGGAACTGTCCTACAAAAATGCGTCCACGAAGGAGTACATGAATCGAATGCAACTTACGTTGCTCGCTACCAGTCTTTCGAACTTGTGCTGAATGCTTTTTCTCTTGAAGAAACATCGTCACCCTTGAAGATTTCCGCGTTTGTATTCGTCCGCCAGGTAATCGCAGGCGCGAACAGTCAGTGCCAGGATGGTCAAGGTCGGATTGTGATTAGCTGAACCGACAAATGCAGCACCGTCAGTAACAAACACATTCTTGACTTCGTGCATTTGGTTGAACCTATTAAGGATTGATGTCTTGGGATCATTTCCCATGCGCGCTGTACCCAACTCGTGGATGATGCGACCGGGTGCCGTCAACTGACCGCCGGTCGAGACAACCTCAGCCCCCGCGGCGCGCAGGATCTCCTCACTCGTATCAGCCGCATCCTTAGCCATTTCACGTTCGTTCTCTGAATACTGAATGTGCATCTTGAGTACCGGAACGCCCCACGCATCGACCACACCGTCCGGATCAATTTCAGCATAGTTTTCAAAGCGCGAGAGCATTGCCGCGCGGACCGTCATCCCAACTGGAGCAGTATAGAAACGGCGAACCTGTTTTTTGTATTCTGGTCCAAAGCCGCTGATCGCCCGCCGGGCAATGCTGGGAAACATTGGCGTGGCCGAGCCGCATTCAAAACCATAACCGCGAAGAAACTTTGCGTGTTTCGTTTTTGCGTCGAGGTTGCGGAAGCGGGGAATGAATATCCCCGTGGCTTTGCCGTCTTCATTTATCGGATCTCGGCCGGCAAGGATCGGAAAGAAACCAGAAGCTCCAATACCGCCGAAATGATCAACCAGGTAATGACCCAGCACGCCGGAACTGTTTCCGAGGCCTTGCGGGTGGTTCCTCGACTTGGAGTTGAGCAAGATGCGTGTCGATTCGAGTGTTGATGCCGCAACAATGATCACTTTCGCGTACGCTTCCAGCTCTTGATGCGTAACTCGATCGACGAACGCAACGCCTGTAGCCCGTCCGGTGTTCTGGTCCGTAATGATGTGTCGGACAATCGAGTTGGGACGAAGCGTCATTCGACCCGTTGCCGCTGCAATCGGCAATGTTGAAGCCACCGAACTAAACATCGCGTTGACATCGCAACCGTCACCGCAGTGCCCACAGTAGTGACATTTTCGACGTCCCTTCATAAACGACTTAGGCTGAGTCGTGAGCATGGCGACGCGCGAAGAGATTGCAGGTCGTCCAGTTTTTTCGGCTCCCTTGCGCAAAAGGTGCTCACCGCACGTCATTGGCATAGCGGGCATGTATTTGCCATCTGGAACGTGCGTCAGACCATCATTATTTCCGCTAACTCCAATGAACTCCTCAACTCGATCATAGTAAGGGGCCATCTCTGCATAACTAATTGGCCAGTCGTCTCCGAATCCGTCGTGACTGGCAGCTTTGAAGTCGAGATCAGACAGGCGCCAGCTAAGTCGTCCCCAGTGCAGCGTCTTGCCACCGACTATGCGCGCGCGAACCCACATAAACGGTTTGCCCGGGTCAGTTGTGTACGGATGTTCTGAGTCTTTAACGTAAAAGTGGCGGCTGTAATAAGAGGCAGTGTCCTGCATCCACTGCTCTTGCTGCTTCCAGCCGGGTGGACCAAAGCCGCGATACATCATTTGATAAGGCCATGTATGTGACGAGAAGTCGCGGGTGGGATTAACGGGTGGTCCGGCTTCGAGGACAAGCACTTCAAAGCCCCGAGACGTCAGCTCTTTTGCCGCCATACCGCCGGAAGCTCCCGAGCCGATGATCAGTGCGTCGTAGCGTTTAGCTGATCTCACGCTGTCTCCGAGAAAACAATTTGTATGTGATTGAAAGTGTTACTTAGCTGGCGCGCGCACCATAACACAGCCGGGAAACACCGGGCAAGATCGTTGGTAACTATAACTATCAAAACAATTGACTTTTAGCGTCGTGATTTGAATAATCACGCGCGATTCCGTTCCACCTTGTAAGACCGACCCAAATTGTGGTGACAGACATGCCTGACGAAGAACACATCAGCCGCAGAGCTGCTCTCAAAGTGATCGCTATCGGTGTTGGTACTGCCAGCGCCTTGCCAATTCTGGAAGAGACCAGCTTGGGACAACAAAGTCACACCGGCATGGTGATGGACAAACCAGCAGCCGAAGCAGACCGGGTGCATCGATTTTTCAATACGCAGGAGATTGCCACTGTCGCAACAATTTCACGATTGATCATTCCCGCAGATGAACACTCACCAGGCGCCGACGCGGCCGGAGTACCCGCTTTCATCGATCTAATGGTCAGCGAGTCATCGGCGGAGGTGAAGAGGCTTTGGCATGAAGGCCTCTCGGCGATCGACAAAATGAGCCAGCAGAGATTTGCAACTGCTTTCATCAATGCAGCCCCCGACCAACAGCTGACCTTACTCAAAGCGATCAGTAAGAACGAGTATAGAGCCCGTTCAATTGAGGAGCGCTTTTTCGTTGCGATCAAGAGTTTGACGGTTGATGGTTACTACACCTCTCAAGTTGGTATTCATGCAGAACTGCAATACAAGGGAAACGCTTACTTAAAGGATTTTGTAGGTTGCTCTCATCCGGATCACAAAAGTTAGGCCGCCGCCGGAGAGTCTCAATTGCCAGGCGCATACCTTCGATCAGGCTTTTTGCCGACGCAGGAGGGACCACAAAAAAGAGCGACACCGGCCGCACAGCGGTGTCGCCCATCATCTGTCAATTCATTATCGTGGACTTAATTCTTGAATCGCTTTCGGGCTATACCGCCGAGTCCAAGCAGAGCAGTTCCCAATAGCAGGATCGACGATGGCTCGGGTACTCCAGGTGTGTTGGACGGAACACCGACATCGCTTACCTGGCCGGCCTGAAATCTTACGTAGATCGCGTTGCAGATTTGCTCCTCAGTGAATCCACTGAACGCAGCTCCTGAAACTATAAAGGATGCGCTTTCACCTGGTTGCAACCCGGAATTGGGGTCACCTCCCGCGAAAGTCGGCCCCGTGATGAACCCGAAATCCAAAACGGTCGAGTTAAATCCATCTGGCACGTTTCCGAGATCCGCATCGGAGAAAGTGAAGTTGGAAGACAAGCTGGGCGCTTGCATCCCGGTGAAACCGTTCAACCCGGAAGCAGAGGCATTACCAGTTGGCGGCAGGTCGTAACCAATACCTGTGATTGTCGACGTCGAACCTGGTTGCGTGATGTTTGACGTGTTCGTAATGGTGAATGTGAATGTGTTGGTTTGGGAGTTGAACTCACAGACCACTGTTGCTGTCGAAGCTTGTCCTGTTGAAACACCGACGATTTGGATGGTGTCGGCTCTTACTGAACTGGTTGCGGCGCTTATCATGAGCACCGCAATTGACAGAAATAGTTTGTAATATCGGGACATGCAGATCCTCCTGTCTTGTACCTAAAGGTACACTCGCCTGGCGCATCGCATTCTGGGCGATTTCAGTGGGAGAGCTTGCGCGCAGTGCAAATAATCCTGGGTGGTGAAAATGGGGTGTTTCGGATATTAGAAATGGTGTTTTCTTCGGTCAATACTTTTGTGAAGATGTGACAATAACTTCACATATGCAACGACTAACGCAAGATCGGTCGCGACTTTTATACGCCGTATTCAACTTGGACCAATGTTCGTTCAAAATTTCGTATAAACGCTCCCGTGCACGTTGGACCAAAGGATCGCGAGAAATACAGCGTATCTTCATTCGCGATACTGTATGTGTGCGCTTCTTTACTTTTTGGTTGGGCTGATTAAGCAATGTTAGCGCGATGGACCATCGATTTCTGTAAGTCTTCATGAATATTTCGGCCTATCTCGAACGGATTAACTATCACGGCGCAACGACCCCGTGCGCTGAGACTTTGCGGGCATTGCAGTTGGCGCACCTGTTGGCTGTTCCTTTTGAAAACTTGAGTATTCATGCCGGCGAACCGATCGTGCTGCAAGATGAGGCGCTGTTTAAAAAAATTGTCGGGAGCCGCCGCGGTGGCTTTTGTTATGAAGTGAATGGTTTGTTTGCCGCTCTCTTGCGCGCACTGGGTTTCGACGTGACGATGCTATCGGCTGAAGTAGCGAATGCCGATGGGGTCTACAGTCAACCATTCGATCATATGACGCTGATGGTTCAGCTAGACGAACGCTGGTTGGTTGATGTTGGATTTGGCGATTCATTTCTGGAGCCGCTCTTGCTTGACGACACTAACGAGCAACCACGTCGCGACGATGTCTACCGCATTGCAACCGACGGCGGTTTCTTCATCCTGTTGCGGCGAGAAATGAACGAATGGAAGCCGCAATATCGTTTTACCTTACAGCCTCATGTTTACAACGATTACGCTCAGATGTGCCATTATCATCAAACTTCACCGCAATCACACTTCACGCAGAAACGCATCTGCTCGCTGCCCACAGACTCGGGTCGAATCACCATCAGCGACATGCTTTGGATTGAGACTTCCAGGGTTACTGGACGACTGGAGCGATCGTTAGAGAGTCCGGAGGAGTACGCGACCGTGTTGCGCGAGCGTTTCGGTATCGTAATGTTGAAATGACATCAATCCTATTTGCACTTAAATACAAAGGAGTTCCCAATTAATGGACCGTCGGCCGGAGCGCTCGACGAAAAGCGCCACCCAACCGACTCGACCAGGTCAGTGAGAAAACGGGAATTATAAAAACATCGCCCCCCATTTTTATCAGGACTGCGATCTTCATAGTCAGAGATAGAGTCGTCCAGAAAACATGTGAAGAAGAGGTGTCCATCAACCGTAACGTGCTGGCGCAACAAATAAAAGATCCGCTGGCTATCATCTGGATTCTGATGTGTTATCACCGAGAACATGCACACAATATCGAAGTCAGATTCAGAGAGTGGAAGTTCCAACTCCGATGAGCGTAGGGTTCCACCTGGGTTGTACATAGGGTGATAGGCATCAACGAAAATGTATTGAAAGCTATCACTCCGAACCTCCTTCTGTAGAAACTCGATCATTGGACGATCGATATCAATTCCAACATAAAGTCCAATCCTAAAGTCTGTATTTACGAGCGCCTGACTAAACCGCACACCGCAACCAAAGTCGAGAAGCCTCGTTTTCGCATAGCTCGAGAATCCAATCTGCTGGCGCATTCGTTCCAGCAACCAGCGACCACTCTCTTCTGGAGTCATGATCGACGTAACCGTAGGTGAGTTGCGATTGAATGCTGGCGGCACAACGAGCCTGGGCCTCCCCCGTCTCAAGAATTTTTGCAGCACACGCATTCGCGATCCGAAACTTATCCTGTCAGGTCGCACAGTCGCTGTTGTTCCGTGTCACAGAGAAACACTATTTCGTGACCTCGCACTGAGGACTTCATGATTGATGTTGACTAAGATGGCCCCCGTCATGTGGATGACATAATACAGAAGATCACGGGGGATGAAGATGAGTTCAACAATGTCGCAGCCAATATTTGTGAATAAGAACGAGCCACACACCGAGGGTAAAGTGGCGCGGACTATCGAACAACAAACAGCCAAAATTCCATCAGATGTTTACTTGTGGGCAGCCGGTGGCGCAATAGCCACTTCTGCCATTCTGCAGCTGATGAGGAGACCGAAAGCAAGTTTGTTTCTTGGTCAGTGGGTCGCGCCGTTTCTGCTGCTCGGCGTTTACAACAAGATTGTAAAAGTTGCCGGCTCTGACGGAAATCAGTAGTCGAGCGAGACGCATTGGGATGCCTGGATGGGACTATGAATCCCTCCGGGCTTTCTTATTTGCTCTGATGACATACGATCGGCGGGTTAAACGGCGACCTCACCCGATCGGTCAAAGGGGGTTGGTGATGGCTTCATTATGGCGATTAGGGGGATTGAAATGGAGTGCCCTTGGAAAGCGAATAATAAACGAAATCCAAAGTGATGACGTCTTCGGACGTGCCGCACAACTCGCTTATTACTTTCTGCTCGCTCTCTTTCCTATGTTGCTTTTTTTGACGTCCATTATTGGGCTAATTGTTGGGCCCGGGACTGGGTTGCGCCATTCGCTATTTGCTTATCTCGCAAGGGTGTTGCCCGGATCGGCCTTTAACCTCGTCGATTCGACGATGTATGAAGTCAGCGCAGCCAGCGGCGGTGGAAAAGTCACGTTTGGCCTTCTTGCTGCTCTTTGGGCAGCTTCCAATGGGATGGGTGCGATTACCGAAGCTTTAAACGCAGCTTACAATGTTAAAGAATCTCGTCCCTGGTGGAAACAACGATTGACAGCAATAGGCCTGACGCTGGTCCTTTCGATTCTGATCATATCGGCCCTCGTGCTTGTGCTCTATGGCGGCAAGATCGCAAATCTGATCGCTGTTACTTACGGTTTCGGGGATATCTTCACTGTTGGTTGGAAGTTATTGCAGTGGCCCATCGTTCTTGCGTTCATGCTCTTGGCGTTTGCTTTGATCTATTACTTGGCGCCAGACCTGCATGATCAGCACTGGGTGTGGATCACACCAGGATCAGTGACAGGCGTAGGTCTATGGTTGCTGGTTTCTTTCGGCTTCAAACTCTATCTTCATTTTTTTGACTCATACAGCAAAACTTACGGGACACTCGGGGCCGTTATCATTTTAATGTTATGGCTCTACTTTACCGGGGCAGCGATCTTAATTGGTGGTGAAGTAAATTCCGAGATCGAAGACGCCGCCGCTGAAGCCGGCGATCCTCAGGCAAAAGAAAAAGGCGAAAAGGCCCCTGGAGGAAAAGATCGATCCGAAGGTGTCAATGATGGTACTCACGTCGCCGCATGAAAATTCAAATCTCCGTCTCTTGCGTAACTTCTGCGTTGTTGTTCTGTTTCTGAAAGTCAACTCTGAGAGCCAGGATAAGATTTCAGACGGTAATCTTTAAAAACCAAGTAAGGCCTTCAATTCAATAGCGTTCTTTACGGCCCACCCTCCGACGTCATTGTTAAAGTAAACATAAATGGCAGTTAAGTTTGCACGCCAGCACTCGATTCGGCTGGCCCACCGCTGCAATTCATCGTGCGAATAAGAGCCGGTGTACTTTGCATGTCCTGGTCCGTGAAACCGAACATATGTGAACTCGGAAGTTAGTGTTAAAGGAGTTCTCTGATCACTCAAATCATGGATGCAAAATGCCACATTATGACTACGTAAGAGCTCAAAGATTTCGGAAGTGAGCCAGCTTCGATCTCTGAACTCGAAAGCATACTGGTAGCCGTGCGGTAAGAATTCAAGGAACTGAGCTAACCGGTCGACATTAACTGACCAGCCAGGGGGAAGTTGAAAGAGTATTGGACCCAGCTTCGTATCCAATCGGTCTGCGATTATTGAAAAGAATTTTTTCGTGGAGCTGTCAGGATCTTTGAGCTTCTTCATATGCGTAATGAAACGGCTCGCCTTGACAGAAAAACAAAAGCCTTCCGGTGAATTCTCGCGCCACGAGTCGACAGTTTTTTCTGCCGGCAACTGGTAGAACGTGTTGTTTATTTCGACGGTGTCGAAGTGTTGTGTGTAATAGGCAAACATCTCGGAAGCTCTCATTTGTGATGGATAGAAGTCTCCTAACCAATGCTTATAGTGCCAGCCCGATGTCCCGATATATATTTTTCCTGTCATAACTCACTCCAGCGTCTTTTGACCGTTAGTAGTGCGCGTCTCTTGCACTGACTTATCGTGATTGGACTCACTCCATGCAAGTTTTGGACAAGGGCAATGCTTATCTGTAGTGATCGTGGACGCTTTAGCTGAGAGGGTTGAACATTTCTGAAGCGAATTTTGGTTGGTAGAGTTTGATACGTAGAAAAGGAGGCGAAATGGAAAGTAGAGCTAGGTTTAGGCCGCGATCACCCTGCTGATCCTGGGAAAGCGGCTTGGCATGTCGTTCTTAGGAGTCGCATAGACGTCCGTGGGAGGATGGTTTGGTGGTGAGTTGGGTTGAGCGCGTCGGAGTAGGAGTGCATGCCGACCCTAACTTGATTGCACCAAATTCTCTTCTTGATCCGAGGCCGTAACACTGTCAGGAGCCGGCGATGCGTTAATGGTTCTTCTCTATTTTCCGGCTGATCCTAAATCAGCGTCCGGTAAAAATACGCGCCCTAGCTTTTAGACCAGTTAGGTGTTTCGAAAGCGACCTTCAAAGATCAAATCGATCTTCACATTTCTCGCACAACCCTCACTTAATTACCCCCTGACGATATACACCGGACACCTTTAGCTCACAATTCCGTTAGTGCAACGGCCTGTCGTGATGTCGCCGACAATGATCGACAACATTGGAAGTAGCGAGCCGCAGCGGAACAAAAGTTGCGAGGCCTCTAGCGTTCGCATTAACAAGGAGGTTTCTATGAACGCTTTTACATTACTTAAAGCCGATCATCAAAAAGTTGCCGGTATTTTAGAGAAGATTGAAGGCACCACCGAACGTGCTACAAAAGGAAGGGAAGAGCTCTTCGCACAACTCAAGAGTGAACTAGATGTTCACACTCGAATCGAAGAAACAATTCTCTATCCAGCGCTCGAGGAATACGAAGAGACGCGAGACATCGCGCTCGAAGCGTACGAGGAACACGCTGTCGTCAAACAACTCTTAGAGGATTTGGAATCTTCCAATAAGGCTGATGAACACTGGACCGCCAAGTTCACTGTGCTCAAAGAAAACATCGAACACCACGTAGAAGAAGAAGAGGGTGAAATGTTTACGAAGGCGCGCAAAGTTCTCAGTGAGGAAGACATCAATAAGCTTGGTGAACGTCTCGAGGCTGCTAAGAAAGTTGAAAAGTCGGCCAAGGCTGGTTAGTTCAGAACACCGTATCAGCATTGGTTACGCACCAATGTTCGCGAGTGTGAACCAATCTCAATGCCGATACACGAGCAGGAATTTCAAAAGCTAAGCCTGCAGTATCAATCTTAAACCGCGGATTTGAACTCTCCAGGCGGAGCTTTGTCTGGACGACACAACGCGATTAATACAAGGGGGAATTATGCAAAGAAATTTTGAACCGGAGATAAGCGCGAGAAGGTTGGTTCCTGCGCTCGATAGCGCGAGCAGCAAACCACGACTTGCTCAGGCTCAACGGGAGAACGTTTCTCCAGGACAACCCGACCTGGTTTGTTTCTCCCATTTGCGCTGGGATTTTGTCCATCAACGCCCACAACACCTGCTAACCCGCAGTGCCCGTGATCGTCGTGTGTTTTTCGTTGAAGAGCCGGTATTCGATCAGGGTTCAATGCAGCTCTGCGTGGTAGAGAGAGAGAACGGCGTCCAGGTTGTTGTACCCCATCTGCCCGAAGGGCTGAGAAGCGAGATTGCCACAGCGGCAATAATGAAGGATATGATTCGTCGTTTGCTCGTTGAGAACGATATTCGGGACTACGTCTTTTGGTACTACACTCCGATGGCTCTCTCGTTCACTGAGGACTTCAACCCGATCGCTTCGGTCTATGATTGCATGGATGAACTATCAGCATTCAAAGGGGCTAATTCGCAGCTGCCTGAAATGGAACGACGACTCTTTGAACGAGTCGATCTCGTGTTCACAGGTGGACACAGTCTTTACGAGGCTAAAAAGCACGCTCATGCGGCGGTCCATCCATTTCCGAGCAGTATTGATCTTGCGCACTTCAGTGTTGCCAGATCTTCGCAGACCGACCCTGACGATCAAAAGAACATCCGGCATCCACGTTTAGGTTTCTTCGGAGTTATAGATGAGCGGTTTGATATCGAACTGCTCGATGCGGTTGCTGAAAGACGTCCTGATTGGCAGTTTGTGATGATTGGACCAGTGGTGAAAATTCAGTTGGATTCGTTGCCCAAACATCCAAACATTCATTATTTGGGTGCAAAAAAATATGAAGAACTTCCCGCGTACCTTTCGAATTGGGACATAGCGTTGTTACTTTTTGCCCGCAATGAGTCGACGCGTTTCATAAGTCCGACCAAGACGCCTGAATACTTAGCTGCAGGCAAGCCCGTAATTTCTACTTCCATTCAAGACGTCGTACGACCCTACGGCGAGATGAATCTAATTAGCGTCGCGGATACTCCCGAGGAATTTGTTCGCGCCGCCGAAGAATTTCTTACCAGGTCATACGAACAAACCGACTGGCTGGCCCGGGTTGATAAGTTTCTAGCGAACATGTCGTGGGACAAGACCTGGCGCCAGATGAGTAATCTTATTAATCAAGCCGTGGAAATGAAACGTCAGTCTCGCACTGGATTGAAACAAGTTGCAAAGGCTGGTCAACGAGCCTCGGCCACTGTCGCTTAAAAAAGTTAAAGGATCGATCGTACAAGGGGGGAAAGAAGATGTTTGACTATCTAATTGTGGGCGCTGGTTTTGCAGGCAGTGTATTGGCTGAACGACTAGCAGCTGGTTCCGACAAGAAAGTATTAATTTGCGATAAACGTCCTCATATTGGCGGCAATGCTTACGACCACTACAACGAAGCCGGCATTCTCGTTCATAAGTATGGCCCGCATATATTTCACACGAATTCGCGTGAGGTCTTTGAATACCTTGGTCGCTTCACCGAGTGGCGACCTTATCAACATCGAGTGCGCGCCAGTGTAGATGGACAAGTCGTTCCAATTCCGATCAACCTGGATACCATTAATACTCTATACGGCCTGAGTCTGACGTCATTTGAGGTCGAGGAGTTTTTCAAGAAGGTTGCAGAGCCCGTCGAACGAATACTTACCTCCGAAGACGTGGTTGTCAGTAAGGTGGGCCGAGAGTTGTATGAAAAATTCTTCCGCAACTACACCCGCAAACAATGGGGACTCGATCCGTCTGAACTCGATGCCAGTGTGACGTCGCGAGTGCCAACCCGTGCGAATCGTGACGATCGATATTTTACGGATACATACCAGGCAATGCCTCTTCATGGGTACACCCGCATGTTTGAGAACATGCTGGATCATTCAAACATCAAGATCATGCTTAATTGTGACTATCGTGAAATTGAAAAGGAAATTTCGTTTCGCGAGATGATATACACCGGTCCAGTAGATTCTTACTTCGATTATTGCTACGGAAAGCTTCCGTACAGGTCACTTGAATTCAAACACGAAACGCATGACAAGCCCGCTCACCAGGCTGCGCCGGTAGTAAATTATCCAAACGAACAGCTTTACACGCGCATTACCGAATTCAAGTATCTCACCGGGCAAGAGCACGCCAAGACGAGCATTGTGTATGAATTTCCCAAGGCTGAGGGCGACCCCTATTATCCGGTGCCGCGCAAAGAGAATGCTGACCTTTACACGAAATACAAAGCGCTTGCCGATGGAACACCTAAGGTCCATTTTGTCGGCCGGCTCGCAACTTACAAGTACTACAACATGGACCAAATCGTCGCGCAGGCACTTACGACTTACGGAAAGATAATGAATGTAAAACGAGCCCAGGCACTCGTGATGAGGTCAGAACCTTCGGGCAATGGCAACGGTCATGGTAATGGCAATGGCAACGGCAGACTCTCGAAGGAAACACTGTTGCGTCAAGAGTTAACTCTTACAGCCGAACGAGGGAACGTTCATGGTGATGCACGCTCCTCTGTTCGATAGCTTTTTTCAGGGTGGCTTCGAATGTTCGACTCATCGTTTGCGGAGTGGCAAGCGATTGGATGAGATAGCCGCTACACGCCATGACACTTTTGCACGCCTGGACTATCTGCGCCTTCTCCAACGAGGAATGCGTACGGCTCGTGAAGGTTTGCGGTGGCATTTGATTGAAGCAAGTGCCGGGAAATATGACTTTGCGAGTGCCCTCGGTTTGATGAGAGCCGCGGATGAGACAGGCGTGCAATTGATTTGGGACTTGTGTCACTACGGTTGGCCGGACTGGCTCGACATTTTCGAACCCAGATTCGTGGATTCCTTTGCGCAGTTGGGCCACGAATTTGCGAAGCTGTTGAAGGAAGAGAGTGACCGCCTCCCAATAATTTGCCCGATCAATGAAATATCCTTCTTCTCGTGGGCCGCAGGCGAGTTGGCCCATATGAATCCTTACGCGCTCGGGCGTGGTGACGAGTTAAAAGAGCAGTTAGTCAGAGCATCGATTGCCGCAACGGAGGCAATCTGGAATGTCAATCCCGAGGCTCGAATAGCTCAAATTGATCCGGTCATCAATGTACTACCAGAAGATCCGGCGAACCCAATGCAGGTTAAGGCCGCGGAAGCTTATCGTCTCTCGCAGTACGAGGCGTGGGACATGATTGGCGGACGTATGAAGCCGGAACTTGGTGGGAACGAAAAGTATCTCGATATCATCGGCGTCAATTACTATGTTCACAATCAATGGATCCTGGGTGGTTCATCCGTCGCCCCTGACAATCCCCGTTACCGGCCCTTTCGAGAGATCGTCCAGGAAGTCTATCAACGTTACCAGCGTCCACTCTTTGTCGCCGAAACCGGCATCGAGAATGAAGCGCGTCCTGCGTGGCTCCGATACATAGGCTCAGAAGTCAGAGCGGCAATAATGAGTGGAACTCCAATTGAAGGGATTTGTTTGTACCCGATACTCAATCATCCTGGTTGGGAAGACGATCGGCATTGTCATAATGGTCTTTGGGACTATCCCAACGACAGTGGAGAGCGAGAGATATATATTCCCCTCGCAGAGGAGCTGGGCAAACAAATGACCGAATTCGAACAGCTATTTGAGTCTTTAGGAAACAAAAGATGAAGAGACATAATGGTTGAGTGCGAACGAACCGGGGGGGTGAAATGGTTTTCAGAGAGCGTGGTATTTACAGGTTGCCAAATGGTCGTGAACTGATCGTACTTAGGAATGACGAGGAAGGGAGCGTCTTGTTTGGTCCAGTTAATTCCGAGCGAAGTGAGATGGGCGAAGTCTTAATAAACAAAGCGGGACGATTAGTGTACCAGGGGAAATTGACTGCGTGGGACACTACGAACCTGACCGACACCGGTCAAACCTCAAGAGATATTCCCGCCCAATCGAAAGATAGTTCGCCGCAACCAGAAATAAATCGATGATGTCAGACAATTCCCACATTCCGAGACCCGAATATCCTCGGCCAGATTTTGTACGACCTTTGTGGCTCAATCTCAATGGCGAATGGGAATTTGAGTTTGATGACGCTAACGAAGGTTTGCAGTTAGGTTGGTACGATGGCCGTAAGCTGACTCGTCGAATTGTCGTACCCTTTCCTTACCAAAGCGAGCTGTCGGGCATCAATGACAAAAGCATCCACGAGTTTGTTTGGTATGCACGGACCGTCGAGCTTTCAAAAGAGGATTGCGAACGCGATCTGCTCTTGAATTTTGGGGCCGTCGATTATGCCGCTACGCTCTGGGTCAACGGGCATGAAGTAGGACACCACCAGGGTGGTCACGTCCCTTTTCAGTTCGATGTTGCACCTTACGTGAAGCCTGGGGCCAACCGATTATCGATTCGCGTTGAAGACCGGCAGGACCCGCAACAGCCTCGCGGAAAACAGTCACACACCGGAATGCCTTACGGTATCGATTACTACTGCACAACTGGTATCTGGCAAACAGTGTGGCTGGAGCCCGTTCCTGCGATGCGAATTGAAGAGTTGAGGGTAAATACCGACCCGAGGCGAAATATTCTGGACGTTACGGTTTTTCTTCATGCCCCTTCCAGCGAATGGAGGGTAGAAGTTGAAGTTCTAGAGGAAGGAAAGTTGGTAGCGACGGCTGAGGATACGACTGCAGTTGCGACAGGGCGTCTGCGCTTAATAATTCCTTACGCGAAGCTGTGGTCGCCAGAGAATCCCAACATCTATGATCTGCGAATTCGTTTATTTGATGGCGACACATTATTGGACGAGGTTACCTCCTACGTCGGTTTACGCGGAATAGAATTACGAGAAGGACAGCTGTTTTTGAATGGCAAGCCAACGTATCTCAAGATGGTGTTGGACCAGGGTTATTGGCCTGAAAGTTTACTAGCTGCGCCTTCGGACGAGGCACTACAGACTGATATCGGGTGGGTCAAGATGTTTGGCTTCAACGCGGTGAGAAAACATCAGAAGATCGAAGATCCGAGATGGCTATATTGGTGCGATCGGCTGGGCTTGATGGTTTGGGAAGAAATGCCGAACGCTCGAGAATGGTCTTCAAAGGCAGAGGAACAACTGCTGGCTGAATGGCAGGAAGCAATAAGAAGGGATTACAACCATCCAAGCATTGTTGCGTGGGTACCCGTAAATGAAAGCATGGGCTTTCCTGGTCTCGCCGAACAACATGCAGGGCAGTACGCTTTTATTGAACGCATGGTTCGATCTACAAGGCGGCTGGATTCAAGCCGACCTGTTATTGATAACGATGGATGGGAACATACCGACATAACGGATATCTGTGCAATTCATGACTACACGCCGACGGCGGAAAAATTGCAGAGTCGGTACAAAGAAATGCTTAGCGGTGGACAATTACCTCTCAAGGTTTGGATTAGTGATAAACCACTCTTTGCGCGGGGCTCAAAGTATCGCGGTCAGCCTATTGTTCTTTCGGAGGTGGGAGGCTTTCTCGCGATCCCCAGGCATATTCCGCCTGAAAAACGCGATCTGCTCTACCAGTTTTACGATTCGTTTCAAACACCTGAGGAACTGTTGGAGAAGTATCGGGATCTAATCAAAGGCATTGCTTCACTGAATTTTCTTGCTGGTTTCTGCTACACACAACTCACTGACATTGAACAGGAGATCAATGGTCTACTCACATATGATCGGCACCCGAAAATCGCAAGTGAAGAGGTAGCGGTCATTCATCGCGAGTTGTTCAAAGATAAGAGTTAACCTATAGGCCCTGCGCGATCTGCAGGTAGACTGCTCGGATCTGACTCTCGTAATCCTTCTTTTGTTTGAAGAGATTTTGGAACAACTTCTTTGGATTAGCTGCTTCCGCAGGATCCCACCACCCAACCTGGTTCAAATGATCTGCTGGTAATGGAAAATCATTTTGCACGACAGCTTTTCGACTCCCATCATTTGCGACAAGCTCTCTTGTCCATGACTGAGAGGTGACTGGCACGAGGCCATCATTCTTTCCTTGTTGCTCGCGAAGAAAAATCCAGGAAGGGACCAGCGGCGCGAAGACTAGATGAAGATCTTCAGCGCTGGCAAAGGTCTTATAAACCACATTGTTTGTAGCTTCTTGATGTTCCGCGCGCCGGTTGAACTCTTCACAGGGGCCGGTTCTCAAATCATCGAAGCCATCCATATTGAGAACCGGGCGCAAGCCTTCTTTCAAAAAGAAGCCGCCATGATCAATTACGTGATCGGCAAGAACCGTCCCTCGATGAGGGGTACCGATAGTTGTCAAACTGGCCACTCTTTCGGCCATTCCTTTATCAACAATCATATGCCTGGCGTCGAGGCCGCCCATGCTGTGAGCAATGATGTGAACCTTTTCGGCTCCCGTAGTTGCGATGATCTCATTGATTCGGGCCTGCAATTGTTCTGATCTAAGCTCGACAGGGCCTGAGAAATCCTGATTTGGGGCGAATACCCTGAAACCGTGTGACTCGAGATGGTTCTTAATGCCTCTGAAGTATTGAAACAGATCGCCGAGACTGGTTTCGGTGAGTTGCAATTTTGCCTTCAAGATCTCCAACAGAATATCGAATCTGGCTATTCCGTGCGCCAGAACAATCGGGTACTTGTGATTCGTCGACATATGGGCCTCGTCTCTCCGTGCACAGGTTGCAATCAGGCGGCGTTGCAGGGTGGCAAATGATTCTTTGTGTAGGGTCGCTGGTGCTCTCGCTGAATAACTGCAGCGAGCTTTTCATGATGCTCGTCGGTTGGGCAAACAATCTTTTCCGCTTTGATAATGGTGTCCACTCCCTCAAGGCGAAAGCTATTAACCTCTTGATCGTTGAGCACATCACGAATCCAAATTTCGAGCACCTGCTTGCCAAACAACTCCCTGATATGACGATAGACTTCGACATCCAGCTCGCCTGAGTCTCCCACCAAAATAAATTCTCTCTCGGGAAACCGTTCCATTAGCCGAGTAATCTGTTGGACCTTGTGGTCGTAGGTGCGACCAAGCGAGCCACAGACTGAGTCCAGCAACAAAGAACGCGTATCATCTGCCAGAAAGTTCTTCGGAAAATAGTTCAGGTGAAAGGTGCCTGCCGGAAAACCCGCAGCGGCCAGAAAATCTGATAGGGGAGGATAGAGCTGCCATGGTCCACCTGAAACATAATGGAAACAGGCATCTCCCAGGTTCCTGTATTTCTCACACATCTGGTCCAGGGAGACAAAGTCGCGGCAGAAGGTGTTTTTCAGGACTACCTCCTTGTGTCCCGGAACTTCTGTCACCTTTATTGTGTCGTCTATGTCAGAGATCAGTGATAACCCTGTTCGTTCGATTAGATTGACTTTGCCGTTACCGCTGTGTCCTGCAGACGTGACACTAAATCTTAGCCATTTGTCTGGCGAGTTTTGTTGAGCGAGCAACGCCTGCGCCTTTGCGACAGGCAGCCTGATAGTCGTTTCTATCAATCCGTTTAGATCGCTCGACTGAAAGAGATGTTGTTCGTGATCCGTGTCGAACTGGATTGTGACTGATTGTTTCGAGCGACTATCATCTGAGAAATCATCGAAGCGTGAACTGAAATTACCGAGCTCGGCGTCGTCGCAGTGAATTGCGGCCTGGGCCAATTCTCTAATCAGGTGGTCCGGTAGTCTGCGGTTTTGGTGAGCCCACCCACGCAAAGGAATAAGCCATTCACTGTCCTGTTGAAATCCGTACGTGGGATAGATTGTCACTTCCACGTCGCCGTCGTGAAAGACCTTATTCACCTGGTCCGAGATCTTCTGTTTGAGTGAATTAAACATCTTTTCAGGGTCCCTTTAAGCCCGCGACATTGGCGCGTCGCTATAACTTCTCCGGGGGAATACCATTAACCGTGGCCTGCATGACCATGGCATCAAGCGAATCCTGTAGCTCGCTCCGTTCGCCCTTCATCATGAATTTGTCTTTGAAGGAGATCGGCACGTTGGGAATTAGGGGCGTCCGCGTGCAATCAGTGCGCGCCTGTGCCTCCGTCAGCAAAGCGCTCAAATCATTTGCAGCATCAACACGCTTCGTCATGCTTGTTATCGTGCCGCCGTTGGAACAGAAACGCTTGAGGATAGTTTTCAAAATAGAAGTGTGGTCAAACACAACCGTCGGCGGTTGCAGGCCATTGGTCTCTTTGCCAAAGACAGATCCTTTACCCACCCACGGCGAAATCAAAAATGCGGGCACGCGCACACCATACTTCGCGAAGTCCGGATCATCATCAGCCGGATTAAAGTCGCGTGGTGATACGTGATCGTAGAAGCCGCCGTGCTCATCGTAGACAACTATCAGTAATGTCTGTGACCAGTTAGGGCCGTCCAATAGAGCGTTATAGACGTTGCTGACCAGATTCTGGCAGTGACGCATGTCGTGAGGCGGATGATCGTCATTGGGTGGGCCAGGGTAGACCACAATTCCGAAGTCGGGATCGATCCATGAGACTTTGGGAAGGGTGCCGGATTTCGCATCCGCAAAGAACTTGTCAATCTTATCGATCTCCGGAACCAGTTGAGTGCGAAAGTTTTTGAAGAAGCGAAGACTCGAGATGTCGTGTGAATAACACTTCCACGAAACATTGTTTGTCGTGAGCACCTCAAAGATTGTCTCAGCCTCAAAACCTTCTCCGAGGAGTAATTGCTTGGGAGTGAAATTTTCCTGACGGCTATCAGAGCTCCCAGCCAGCGAATACGCTCGATTAGGTTGAGTAGGCCCGGGAAGTGAGCAGAACCAGCGATCGCAAATGCAGAAGTCCCTGGCAAGGTGGTCGTAAACAGGCACGTCTGCGCCAGTGAAGTAATGCATGATGAACTCCGGATTACTTACAACAACCTTGCTGTAGTTAATGAGGAATCCACCATTGTCGTCGTTTAACTGTTCCTCAACGCAATCCCACTCGTGACAGGGATCGCCATTCATGATCGGGGAGGCCATTCTCTTAACAGGAAAGGCCACACCGTTATCATCAACGTTGGTCTCCTGCCCGGTGAGACCGTCGACGTCCTCGCGTCCTTTACCGCCTTGCGCCGGTGGAAGGCTCAAGTATCCGAGCATGTGATCGAACGATCGATTCTCAAGCATGAGAACTACAATATGTTCGATCTTCTCCAACTGAGCTTGTGGCATGTTTGCATCCTTTCCGATGACGTGATGTCTATTCTTTTGACCCGCCGGCGCCCTCGTTAATAAAGAATGTTTCGGCGGGCGTACGACCATTCGCTTCGTGAAGCATTTGGAAAAAGTTCGGCGTGTCGGTGCCGCAGAGACTACTTTTGTGTCTGAGCCCAACTGTACTCTCAAGAAACCGTTTTTGATCGTCTCGGCGTTTTCGATTCGTGACGCTTTTCGCCACGACGTAACGGATTCTTCCGTCAGGATCAATGATGACTGTTGAGCCGCCATAGAAAGTGCATACTTCTTGAGTCTTTGGGAAAGTAGCTTTTCGTTTCTGAGTCACCTCGGCCACAACGTCGAAGACTATCTGTCCGCTGGGACCAACGCGACGCGATGACCGAATCGATTGAATCTTCGGCGTCATCACCTCATCACCCTCCAGCAATGGATCGCCAGCCGCCGCGATTCCGAAGGCCGGCATGAACTCGGGTGTGGTCACAACCTTACCGAGCGCTCTTGCTTGACGCTTCAATTCGTCGGCATCGGCTGGCCATGCTGGGTCGCCGCTGAATTTCAACTGCCGAAAGGCCAGTTCATTAATGGGCGTGGCCCAGATTTCAGGATGTGTTTTTTTGAGGGGATCCCAAAGCAAAGAGTCCTCAGAAAGATCGTCAACATCGGTTGGGTAAATGTGATGCCGACGGAATGAATCAATCCAGGCTTCACGGTAGGCCCAGGGATCGTCGGGCACGAGGTCCTTATCCGCCGTAATTACCGCTCGCAAGTATTCACCGAAAGTAATGTCCACTGGCGGGCAGTAATCAATCGCCCGTATACACATGGTGAGGAACTGGCTGGCCAATTTACTTGCTTGTTCGGCGAGTGCTGCTTGAAGGTCAGCGGGCAGGTCACCGGGCGGCAATCTACCTGAACCATTTGTAGCCAGGCGCAACAACCGTTCAGTCTTGCGTTTAAAGACGGCAATGAAAGCCTCGAAAACGGCGATAACGAGAATTGACCCAAGCTCATGAGCTTCTAAAGTCGGGTCATACAGCTTGGGAGTCTTCTTCTCCGATTGTCTGTCTTTGTCTGGCGTGGCTGGTTCGGCGAAGTCGATCGCACTGCGTAACGCAGTTTTATATTCTCGACCAGTTTGACCAAGTTGGCGTGCTATATCGGTGAGCAGTGCAGCTCGGGAGATCACGCCGCGCGAGTTGCGAATAGCAGAGCGAACAACTTGTTCGTAGCTAAAATGCTGGAACACTGCCACCAGGTCAGCGAAGCCTTCATGGAATGCGAGCACATCAGGTGAGGTTGGCAACGAGAAATGAGCGCGCAGGCCATCAAGGATCGCGTGAGTAACTTCATGCGCCACGGTGTCATGCGAAAGACAAGCATAGACAGTGCCCGGAAATTCTCCTTTGGCTTTGCTCCGGAAAAAACCGAAACATAATTCACCAACACTCTTATCGTAATGAGAGTTATTGCCTTCGAACGCATGTGGCCGCAGCAGCAATTGAACGCGATCATCTCTCTTGTTGAATCCCCAGGTTATATGACGGCCCAACGCTGTTCGAAAAGCCGTGTACACGATGCTGCACACGGCGTAGACCATCTGATTATGAAAATGCCTGTCGGAAGTCGAGGGATTCAGACCATTTCGGATAAGGATATTGTGGTCGTCCAGATCCAGCGGAACTTTAGCGCCATTTTCATCGTCGGAGGATACTTCAAAGACTTGACCCTTTGGTCCTGCCTCTAATTTCTCGTAAGGCACATTAACAAGTGCGGTTGCTCCTTCGAGTCGTGAGACCGAAGGATCTAAAGCAAAGATCTTGAGCGGCCGATACAGGGGTTGATCATCCTGGCGCTCGTAGGGTCTGCCATCAACAGCGCGTTCGACTCCGTCTCCGATTCCGAAGTCCTCTTTGTTGTTGCTCGGCGGTAGCGGAGGGCCTGCAGGAGTCGATGGTGCAGGCGAAGGTTCGCTGGTTTGCGATGTCGCTTCAACCGAGGAAGGGGTTGAGGGTATGTTCCCGTCTGATTTTTCTGACATGGCGTTTCGTGAACTTCAGCTGATCAGACCTTGATTGTGTATAGTGGTCTGATCCCCTGATCGAAGAGCAAAACATAGATGGTGAAAGGATCAGTCTTCATCTTTGTGATCTTGTTCTTGATTACTTCGCCGAAATGACCAATATCGGTAAGCAAATCAATATCAATATCTGAATTGACTTGGCCGTTTTCACCTTTCTTCGCAAATGAAAGTTGAAGACTACAGAACGCAACCTTCTCCTTGAAGCTAACCGGAAATCCTTTGTGATTCATTTCGTTGAGATCTTCATTGAGCTCCGAAAAAGTCTTGAGACTCCGGCAGTTGGCCGGCATATTCTCGGCTACAAGTGCCTTTATCCGGTCGCGCTCACAGGATTCCAAACTATCTATTGATCGGATGAAATCCACGGCATTTCCTTCTTTTAGTGCAGTCGCGCGAAGCTTGGCTTCGATGTTTAGCAAGGTTGCCATTCGTATCGCGCCCGACTTCGGATCGCTCTTCGCTAGTCCCATGAAATCTGCCTCAGAGATGTTCGCGCTGAGTGCCTGGTGAAACTGCGGTGATCGCATCATGAGTTCGTTGTAGCTGAACTTACTGAAGTCCGGAACAGGGTCATTAGGAATCAACATGATATTGATCGGAACCTCAGTGCCTGGTTTCGGCTTCACCGGAAAAACCGAATGACTTCGATGTTTATCGGCGTCAACAAACATGATGTATCTCTGTCCTGAGTCAGCGGGAACGCCCTCCAGAACTATCGTGTTCGTACCTTTTTTCATGGTCCGATCGACCAGCTTCTTGTTACTCGAGCTAGTAAACGGATCCATCAGCACGATTCGCACTTCTGGTCCTCGCCAGAGCAGTCTGCTCGCATCAAAAACACTCACTTTGATTGAACCGGTGGTTGTCGAAGTCAAAGGCATACGTGCTCCATTCGTGAGTCCTTAAGAGTTGAATCGGTCCTTTAACCTGGACAACTAATCGTGAATCCAGTGGCCGAAATCCGCATAGGTGCCATCGTTCCACCAATGATTGACGCGGTACTTAAAGTTGTTAGCGCCAGCCTGACTTTGAACTGTTTCCACAACCTTGCCGTTGATTCTCGTGGCCCGATGCGTATCGTTCTCTGGCACGACTGCTACGATGTGGCCATGCCCGTGATGGAATTGAGGCTTTGCTCTGGCCACCGTTATGCACACCTTTCCCTGGTTCGCCTCTGCTTGCAGTTCGTCAAGATCTAGGGTTCGTCGCCAACCAAAGAAACCGCCCCAGTCTTTGAACCACTCGTTCAGAGAGTTTGCGGTCTTTTCGTTTACCGTACCGGGTTGCGTTCCAGGATATACAATCGGAACTGTCTCGCCTGCTTGAAGGCGAAGCAATGCTTTGTCAGTCCACCACACTCGTGGAAGATAGGCGCCTGTCATGTAGCAATAGTCATACGCGTAGATGTTGCAATAGGTGGACTGATCGGGTTTGTAACGCAAACTCTCAGGAACATTGAACCACTCGATCAATTCTCTGATTGCCGCAATGCGTTGCCCCGGCGGATCAGTTGCAACACTTCGGGTTGGAGGAGTTTCAGTCAATGAAAATGAACGGCCTGCAGACGAAGTTCTCCTTATGTTCATACCGGTTGTTGGCAAGTGGACGGCAACTACACCCGAGTGAGTCGTCACTTCAGTCGAGCTTTGACCAGCCGGCGATAGGTACTTTTTATTGACGTAACCATCTCTGGTTAGACCATCGATGATTGTTCGCACTTTCCACCAATTGGCGACACTCGATTCCGCGAGCTTAATCACTCGGTGGTTAAGTGGGAGCGTAGCGATGAGGTTTGTTTCGTCAGAAGGATCCGGAGCGCTCCGCAAGTTTAGACCTAGTGCCGCTTCGCTATTCACGACGAACTCTTGCCCTTCGCCGGGGGAAAGATTCTCAAGTTCTGAAACTGGTGAGCTGTTGCGGAGCACTGGAAGGTCAACCAGGCCCTGGTTTACCCAACCTTGGGTTTGGGCGATGGTGCCTCGTCGATTGAGGGCTACAATTTGGTAGATCACTTTGGATTTCAAACAACGAAGGTAGGCCAAAGTGAACAGTTCCAAATCGGACTCGGCCACGTTGTTTCGCCAAAGCGCGGCATTCTTTTTACCATCAGGAAGGTGCTCGACATTTGGTGGCCGGTTCTCAATCCAGTCACAAATTGCGTCATCAACTCTCTTGCGATCCCTTTCAGCGATAAAAGCGCGAACGTCGTTAAGCCAAACATCCTTCATGCCGCCACTCTGAGTTAACAAGTCGAAGAACAAGCAGAACTCCTTCAGCCTGGGATCGCCACCGCGCAACTCCTGGGCCCAACGCGAGGCCAGTTTCATCGAGTCCTCGCCGACACCAGTGGCAATCGCCATTTGTTGTTCGATCATTTCCGGCGACCCGAATAGGTCTTTGAGCTCCTTGAAGACGTCTGGCTTCAACTTCTTGTTGGGTTGCCATTCACGCACGATCGCGAGGCCTTGAGGAATCGACGAGTTACAGGCAGTCCACAGTTCATTGCCATGGACTGGCATGTATTTCTGAACTGTTGTTTGTCCACAACTTTTCACTAGTGGTTGGAGCGAACCAGATCCGATGTTCCACTGCAGGATTCCGCAGGAAATTCCCATTTGATCAAAATCGTTCGACACTCCGGCCCACGGATTTCCATCTGTTTCAAAGCCACCGGTAACTTCCAGGGCCTTCTTCAACCATTCGGGGGTAAGGTTTGCCATCGTCGTTCTCCTTGTTCAATTGCTTTCTTTTCATGAGAACCTAATAAAATCTTTCATGGGTACAGCCCGCGTTCGCCGAGCGACCTCATATCCATTTGCGCTTCCATCTTCATTAGTGTTGCCCTCGATCGTAGAAAAGACCGTGTTGGCCCCGGCAAAGCTAAATCCAGTGTGAACCCAGTCAGTGGAAGTTTTGCGAACAAGAAAGATTTGGGCTGAACCCAGGTCTGCCCATGAAGCGTTGCCCGATTCCAGCTCGGCTCCTGGAACAAAAAGACCGGCATGCTTCGCTTGGTAGGCCAAAGAGTCGCACGAGTAAGAGCCCTCAACAGGGAACGACTGGCCCAGCTCCATACAAGCCTGTTTCATTACAAAGGTGACGAAGCCCGCACACCAACGCCAGCCCGGTCCCTCATGTCCATCAAGATAAATCCTTACCCAAGGCCCACGATTGTCACCTCCCACTTCGATGGGATGTTGTTTGAGGTGTTGTTCGGCAACTCGCAAGACAGCATCGGAGAGTCTTGTGTTAGCAGAAAGTTGTAGCGGCGCCAGTGCTTTCACCAACGGGTCGATTAGCAGATCCCACGTTTGTTCATCGACTTCACCGGTTTCCGGCTGTTCTCTCGATGCCTGGAAGCGGGTGACGCAGGACTCGGTTGCTGGTCCAAAGTCGCCGTCAATACCGGTCGCGAAGCCGTTTATCTTTAGCCATTCCTGTACTCGTCGCACTCCTCGGCCGTGGTCGCCTCTTCGGATTACTCCGTCGAACGAGAGTTCTTTTGTAACGTGAGCCGGGTAGTTAGGCATGGAAGTTCTCCTTTTATTGCAAGGCGTGGCTCCGCGAAGGAAGAAGGACCGATTACCTTCGCTCACTCATTCGCCCATGGACACTGCTTTGGCTGTAACCGCTCTGAGTTAAGCCGGTTAAATGACGATTGAGGCCCAATTGAGAACTGCCTGCGAGGTGGCAATGTCAGAATCACCCGTTAAGATGACAATATCTATCGGGTGGAGCAAGCTTTGACTGCTGAAGGACGTCTCTCATCGGGTTACATTCATTGAGTTATGTCAATGACAGCGAAAACATTTCGCTATTCTTTCAAAGGTCCCAGAGTCTGCCAGGTTGGAATGACTGACGAGGAAAACAGCAGCTCTGTTTGTTTCCATTTGTATACGCGCCAAATCGGAGCGAAAGTTATCCGCCCTACGAATCTTTTTCGGTTTTTATTCAGTCGCTATCGACGCCGTTTTCCAAAGATCACGGGTGGCGTCGATCATATGAGACGGGATACGCAAGCCCGCGAAATCTGATCATCGGGTCGGCCGGCTCGATACCGTCTGGCAGCAGAGATGGGAGAAATAGCAAGGCCCGCTGTGTAGCATCCGAGTCGGGAACTACCGAGGTGATCTCGATTGTTCCGAGTTCCATCGTTTTGTTTGTGTCAGCCCAGGGGATCGAGGGATCCTCGAGTTGGTCCCCCGGCGCGGGCAACTGGAGGACGAGTTTGAATCGAACAGGCCCCTTTCCAACACGACCGCGAATCTCGTCAATAAGATAGTCGTGCGAAACGTTCGCAATGGCATCCTTCGACAGAAATTGTCTGCCTGCTTCAGGAATTATTTGATAACGCCCGAACGTCGCTTTCCCGTCGGTGGTTACGAACTTGAAAGTATTGACGCCGAAGTAGGCAAGAGTGCCGTAACTCACTGGAGGTGGTCCAGGATTGGTCGCAAAGGGTTTGGCCTCTGGATGAGCTTCCAGATATTTCTGAATTGGAGTGGGTGCCGCAGTTCCTGGACCACTGGCGATTACAGCCAGGATGAATTGCCTCATGTCTTCGGCGGTCTTCGCCGGAAAGCCGTTTAAGGAATGAGTAACCAGGTCGGTGTCTGTACCGTCCGGTAGATGAAACTTGATTGCCATTCCGTGGGGCCGCGCTTGCGGTGCTGCATCAGGCAATGTCGGAATTCCGGTGTTATCAGAAAATCGAACAGTGATCGGAACTGCCTGCTTGAAATGTGGCGCTTTGCTAAGAGCTGCAGCCTCCGAAGCCGGTGTAAATTTGCCCAACAACACAATACCCTTGGCATGAGTCGCTCGATTTGTTGTCTGCTTTCCAAAAGCACCGTTCAGCGCGTCAACAAAATCTCCCGGTGTGATCCGCGGTGTGGCCGTTGGCTCAGGCGTCTGCCCGTGCGCCTGATGGCCTGACGCCATAATTACTAATGCCGCAAAAATAATAGATAGATAAGTGTTCCAGAATTGAATCGCGCTCATTTGTGTAACTCCTCTAGTCTGGCCCCTTAGGGCGCCGTCACTTTAGCAGCTAACGTCTGAAGCTTCGCATCAAGCACCTCGGCTGCCGCCAACAGTGGTTCATTTTTCTCGACAACCATCAGCGACGAGGGCCTTACATATGTCAGACTGCTTTGATTATTGTCTTCTTCAATGATGATGAGTTCAACCGGCGCGAAAAGACCCGCCGTCAAATCATGACGCAGCATTGTGATCGCCAGAAGAGGGTTTCCGATCACTACGCGCAATACTTTTTTTCGAATCGCGACTTTTTTGATCCATGCGCCATGATTCATGAGTGCGAACAAGATGAACCCACTGGGACCAACGTGCGATTCCACTTCCGTCCTGTACGACTCCCAACTTTCAAACTTCGCGGGAAGTTCATCGATCTTCAGTGGTTCCTCGCCGACATCGGCCAGTAATGCAGCAACAAGTTGGTCGAAACTCTTCTTGCTGTCGAACCTGATACGAACGCCATGAAAGGGGATTTCTCGCGGATTAGAAGTTGTCATATCGTTCTCCTGTCACTACGTCAAAATGATCATTGATAGGTTCGACAACCGATGCCGGGTTGGTGCTGCGGTCATGCACATAGGCAGCAGGCGTCCGATCAATCAACAGGCTCAGCAGTTCAGGGCGACTGTAGTGGCCACGCGAATCCATCAACCGTTTACGCTTGTCGATTAGAGAGAAATCAAG
>Ga0207674_10000603_pt1 | contig 47253 bp, 50 predicted proteins | sample KBSCornC72_FD_184303 | JGI IMG/M metagenome (GOLD analysis project Ga0207674, IMG submission 184303) | Corn rhizosphere microbial communities from Kellogg Biological Station, Michigan, USA - KBS Corn C7-2 (SPAdes) (version 2) | ecosystem: Host-associated > Plants > Roots > Rhizosphere > Soil ... | reverse complement strand
ATTCGTGGTTCCTCGCTCCGGCGCTTCGCACCTTCGCTCGGAATTCCGCAGTTCGGGTCATTCGTGATTCCTCGCTACGGCGCTCCGCACCTTCGCTCGGAATTCCGCGTTATTAAGCATTACTCGCCATCTTTTGATTCAGATATCCAATCGCATCGCCAACCGTGCGGAGCTTTTCGGCGTCCTCGTCCGGGATGTCGATGTTGAACTCCTTCTCGAACTCCATGACCAGCTCGACGATGTCGAGGCTGTCGGCGCCGAGATCTTCGATGAAGCTGGCTTCGTCGGTCAGCTTCTCACGCTCCACCCCGAGCTCCTTCTCGATGATGTCGCGGACCTTGTCAGCGTTGTCGGCCATGGGCGTCGTTCCTCTCTCGTGTGATTTGTTTAGTGTATCGGAAATCTAGCGCGGACTGGAGGGGGCGGCGTTGTCAGCTAACGTGATGTGCGGTCATGACATGACCATGCCACCGTCGACAACGAACACCTGCCCCGTGATATAGCCTGCAAGGTCGGACGCGAGGAACGCGACGAGACTCGCGATGTCGTCGGGCCGACCCAATCGCTCCAGCGGGATCTGCGTGAACAGCGCCTTCTTGGCATCGTCGGTCATGGCGGCGGTCATGTCCGTTTCTATGAACCCCGGGCAGACCACGTTGGCAAGCACGTTCCGCGAGGCGAGCTCTTTGGCGACGGACTTGGTGAGTCCCATCAGTCCCGCTTTGCTCGCCGCGTAGTTCGCCTGCCCCTTGTTGCCGACGAGGCCGACGACGCTCGCGATGTTGATGATGCGACCCCACCGCTTTTTCATCATGCCGCGCGAGGCGGAACGAATGGCGACGAAGGCGCCGCGCAGGTTGGCGTCGAGCACCGCATCCCAATCGTCGTCCTTGAGTCGAAAGAGGATGTTGTCCCGCGTCAGGCCGGCGTTGTTGACGAGGATGTCGACGCCGCCGAAGTCCTTCTCGACGGCTTCGATCAGCGCGACGATGGAAGCAGGATCGGCGACGTCGCACGCATATCCACGCGCCTCACCGCCGATCGACGACGCGGCGTCCTGTGCGCGACCCGCATCGCGTCCGACCACCGCGACGCGCGCTCCACACTCGGCGAGCGCGCCGGCGATGGCGCGACCAATACCGCGCGTGCTCCCCGTGACGACGGCGCTCTTGCCGGCGAGATCGATCTTCATCCTTCGTCGCTCGCGCTCTTCAGGACAGGCGCCGCCACCGCCAGCTCGAGGATCTGTTGAACCTCGGCCACTGTACCGCACGTCGCCGTCCGGGCGCCGGCAACGATCTTCTTCACGAGTCCCACCAGAACGCTCCCGGGCCCCATCTCGACGAACAGCGCTTGCGGGAATCGCTTGGCGATCGCCGCCACTTCGTCGGTCCACCGAACCGGGTTGGCCAGTTGCTGGAGAATGAGCTCCTTGGCGCGCGTCGCTTTCAGGACGGGCTCGCCATTGACGTTCGCGTAAACCGGGAAGTGCGGATCGTCAAACGCCACTGAATTCAGTACTTCGGCAAGCCCCGATGAAGCGTCTTCCATGAGGGGCGAGTGAAACGCGCCGCTCACGTTGAGCCGGATCGCACGCTTGGCGCCGGCTTCCTTTGCCAACGCCATCGCGCGCTCGACGCCGACGTCTTCTCCGCTGATCACGAGCTGGCCCGGGCAGTTGTAGTTCGCCGTGACGACGAGCCCCGCCTCCTGGCTCGCCTGCAAGCAGACTTCTTCGATCGGGCGGCTCATCTCGCCGAGGATCGCGGCCATGGCGCCGGGGCGTTTCACCCCGCTCTCGTACATCAGCTGTCCACGACGCCGCACCAGACGCAGCGCGTCCTCGAGCGACAGCGACTCGGCCGCATGATAGGCCGTGAACTCGCCGAGCGAATGGCCGGCCGCGGCGACGACGCTTGCCCCGATCGCAGCGCGCGTCGCAGCCCAGACAGCGGCGCCGTGGGCGAGCAACGCCGGCTGCGCATTGTGGGTGAGCGTGAGCTCTTCGGCGGGCCCCTCGAAGCAGAGCGTGCTCAGGGCAAAACCGAGCGCGGCGTCGGCGCGGTCGAAGACATCGCGCGCGGCCGGAAAGGCCTCGACGAGATCCTTCGCCATGCCGGGCTTCTGCGAGCCCTGCCCCGGAAAAAGAAGAACGATGTCCATGCTCAGAGCCGAACGACCATCGAGCCCCAGGTGAAGCCCGCGCCAAACGCCACCAGCAGTACCGTCGAGCCCTCACCGATGACCCCGCGTTCGATCGCCTCGTCAAGCGCGATCGGCACGGATGCCGCCGATGTGTTGCCGTACCGGTCCACGTTCACGTAGACCTTGTCCATCGGGATGTTGGCGTGCTTGGCCGTTGCCTCGATGATCCGGATGTTGGCTTGGTGCGGGATCATGAGGTCGATGTCAGCGCCGGTGAGCTTCGCGGCGTCGAGGGCGCGAGTGGCCGCCTCCGACATGGATCGAACAGCGTTCTTGAATACCTCGCGTCCGTTCATCTTGATGTACTGCGACCGCTCGGCGAGGACATCGGCCGAAAACGGCTTCGCGGCGCCGCCGGCAGGACGGCACAACAGATCGCCGAGTGAGCCGTCGCTTCGCACGAAGGTCGACAGAATGCCTTTATGCTGCTTCGATCTCTTGAGGACAGCAGCGCCGGCGCCATCGCCAAACAAGACGCAGGTGGCGCGGTCGGTCCAATCGGTGATGGCGCTCAGCTTCTCGACGCCGACGATGAGCGCGGTGTCGGCATTGCCGGCCGCCATCATTCCTTCGGCGACGGTGGCGCTGTAGATGAAGCCGGAGCAGGCGGCGCCGACGTCGAACGCGGCGGCGCGGCTGGCGCCGAGCGAGGCCTGAAGGTCGACCGCGGCCGATGGCAGCAGACGATCCGGCGACGCGGTGCCGAGCACGATGATGTCAAGCTCACCCGGTTGAACGCCCGCCTTTTCCATCGCCTTGCGCGACGCCGCGGCGGCGAGGTCGGTGGCGCTCTCGGTCTTGGCGACATGCCGCTGCTTGATGCCGGTTCGCTCGACGATCCACTCGTCGGTCGTGTCGATGCCGATCGCCGCGAAGTCGAAATTCGTCATCACGGTGGACGGCAAACCGCGCCCGGTGCCGGCGAAGTAGGCGATGGGACGCTTCATGAGACGACTTTCCCCTCAGCCGTGACGTTGGGTTGAAGCGCGCCTTCCTGAAGTCGGCGCCCGATGTGCTCGTCCATCTGCGTTTCGATCGCCTGCACCGCGACTTTGATCGCGTTCTTGATCGCGCGGGGCGAGGACTTGCCGTGCGAGATGATGCTGACGCCGTTCACGCCGAGGAGCGGGGCGCCGCCGTGCTCGGAATAGTCGAGCTGTTTCAGCGCTTTCATCATCGTGCGTTCGTCGAGTCCGGAGTCCTTGAGCAGCCGGATGATGAATGGCGCGATCGCCTCGTAGAACTTGAGCACCACGTTGCCGACGAAGCCGTCGCAGACGACAACATCGATCGGGCCGCGGTCGCAGGCGCCGGCGGGTAAATCGCGGCCCTCGACGTTGCCGACGAAGTTGATGCCGGCTGCCTGAAGCAGCTGATGCGCCTCCTTCACGACGGCGTTTCCCTTCTCCGCCTCCTCGCCGATGCTGAGCAAGCCGACAGCGGGATTGTCGCGCCCGAGGATGTCCTCGGCGTAGACGACGCCGAGTCGGGCGAATTGCGCCAACTCGTCGGCTGAGCAATCGACGTTGGCGCCGGAGTCGAGGACGACAACCGGCTTTCTCGCGGTCGGAAACACCGTGGCGATGGCCGGGCGCTTGAGGCCCGCGTGCAGGCGCAGCACGACCATCGACGCGGCCATCTGCGCGCCGGTGTTGCCGGCAGAGACGAAGGCGTCGGATTGGCCATCGGCCTGAAGCTTGAGACCGACGAGCATAGAGCTATTCGGCTTGCCGCGGACGGCGGCGGCCGGCTTGTCGGTCATTGCTATTGTTTCCGCCGCCTCGACGATATCGAGTCGGCTGCGCTGCGCGGCGACGGCAGCGAAATCGCTGTCGTTCGCGAGCGCGTCGAGCTCACCGTTGATGACGGCGGTTTGACCGACGAGCTGAATCGAGTGTGCGGGATCGAGCTCGCTCAACGCGAGCAGGGCGCCGGCCACGGTCGCCCGAGGAGCGAAATCGCCCCCCATGGCGTCCAACGCGATCCGCGCCAAGGCTACGCTTCCTTGGCTTCGACCCGCTGTTTACCGCCGTAATAGCCACATTCGCCGCACACACGATGCGGGCGCTTGGGCGCGCCGCACTTGGGGCACGTCTGGATGACAACCGCGGGCGCCGACTTGTGCGTGTTGCGGGCGCGCTTCTTTCGCTTTGAGGTACGTCTTTTCGGGACGGCCATGGTACGGAGAGATAGGCTAGTGTTGGAAAGGTCCGAGTGGCGCTCGCCCGCGCCCGATCACTTGGCGGATTGATTCAACTTGCGCAACGCGTCCCAGCGCGGATCGGCTTCTTTCTGGGCGCACGTGTGCGGTCCGGCATTCAGGTCGGCCCCGCACTGCGGGCACAGACCCTTACAGTCTTCACGGCACAACGCGAAAGTCGGAGCGACGAGAAGCCACTCTTCCCTGAGCGCCGGACGAAGGTCGATCTCCTGGGCCTTGGGGTCCAGTGGGATCACGTCCGGGTCGTCCGTTTCCTCACTTCCAACTTCGGCGAAGATCACGTGCGCCTCGTCCTCGACGTGCGCGCGAGCCTCCGACAAGCATCGGCTGCAGTCGAGTACGACGTCGCCTGTGATCCGGCCGTGCCAATAGAAACGACCAGCGCCGGCGGGCGACAATCGCCCCGAGACGTGAACGCTGCCCTCCGGCTTTACGTCCGCCCGCTCCCAAACGGGATCATCGGCGCTGAGATCGTCATCGACGACGACGGCGTGCGACTCGAGCGAACGAATGTCGAAGGACAGCATCCATGAAAAATAGCCCAACTGGTGGCTCATTACAAGTCGCTGAGCCATCAGCGGTTAGCTGCCATTTCAACGGCCCGCGAGGATCTCCGACTCGGCGAAAAAGAAGCGAGCCTCGCGCACTGCGTTTTCATCGGAATCCGAGGCGTGAATCGCGTTACGCTCCTTGGATTCGGCGAACAGCTTTCGGACGGTGCCGGCGTCGGCCTGAGCCGGATCCGTCGCGCCGATCGCCGTGCGGAGCGCGGCGACTGCGTCCGCCTTCTCCAGCACCATCGGCATGCACGGCCCCGACGTCATGAACGACACGAGCGAGCCGTAGAACGGGCGCTCGCGGTGCACAGCATAGAATTCGCCGGCCTGCGCCTGGCTGAGGCGCATGACGCGGCTCGCGAGGACGCGAAAGCCTTGCTGTTCGAGATGGGCGATGATCTTGCCCGCCTTTCCGCTGCCGAACGCGTCCGGCTTGATAATCGTCAACGTGGAATTGCCAGCCATTTCGAGATCCTGTTCAGTGTCCAAGCAGTTTGCGAACGATGTCCCCGCGCGTGAGGAACCCGACCAGCCTTCCATCCCGCACGACGGGAACGCGTACGACGTCCTTGTTGATCATCAGCGCCGCCACCTGCGCCACCGGCTGCTCGGGCGCGACGCACAGCACCTGCCGGGTCATCACGTCGCCCACCGCCTTTTGCGAAGCGTAGAGCGGCGACGGCGCGCGTGACGATCCGTCCGACAACACTTCCGACGCGAGCAGATGCCGCATCAGCTCACGCTCGCTCAACATGCCGAGCAGTCGCTGTTCGTCGTCGACCACGGGCAACGCGCCGAGTCCGGAGCTGATCAGCTCTCGCGCCGCGACGCGAAGCGGCACATCTGCCTTCGTGGTCCGCGCGCGCTCGGTCATGAGGTCACGGACAAGCAACTGTTCCGGCAGATCGTGCTCGACGAGCATCGGCAATCTAACGACGGCCTCCGGGCTTTGGGCATCGAGGAGCGCGTCGATCGATTCACGCTTCGCGAGGACGCGGCCGAGCGCGCGAACCACCTGGAGCTGCCGGGCCGCGAGCCGCGGCGGACCAACGACGACGGCCACCACCGGCGCCTGCTGCGTCGTCTCTTCGGCGAGAACCCGACGGATTCCGTCGCGACAGACACCGATCGCCACCTGAAGCGAGGTCGCGGTGTCGGTGCGATAATGGAGCAGGAACGCGTGGTCGGCGATCGCCACCATGTCCTCACCACGCTCCTCCGCGACGCGCGACTGGAGCCGCTCGATGTCATCGATCGCGCCCGACGCGACGAGGCGCTCGAGGAGCGCGGTTCGGGCGCGATCGAGCGTTTCGCAGTCGAGGGGAATGAGCACGCGCGAGGGCGCGATGAACTCGGACAGTTTCACGTCGACACCTCCATTGGCGCGCGTCGCAGTGAAATCACCGCCAGCACCGCCGTCGCGACCAACGCGATGTTGCGAGCGGCGAGCAGTGCCAGCGCGCTCGTCTCCCGATTCAGCAGCGCATCGTAACGCCAGGGATAGAGCCAGTAGGTGAGCAACCCGGTGACGACGACGCCGGCCCAGACGGCTCGCCGACGCGGTCCGATCACGAACGGAACGAACGGCGTGAGCCAGACGAGGTACTGCGGCGAGAGCACCTTGCTGGCCACCATCGCGGCGAGCAGAACGACGAGCGCACCGTGACCGACGAACTGCACGTCGCGCGCGGCGTCGGAACGGCGATGGCGGGCCGTTTGATCGATCACCGCGTATGCGGCGGCAAGCGCGGCGAGCAACACGATCGTCGAGATCCGCGCGAGCGCATCGGGGACAGGTCCACTGATGTTCCACGAACGGAAGTTGTAGACCACGTTCACCCAAGTCAGTCCGAGCGTTCGGGCGGCGAAGGCAATGGTGCTGTACACGCTGTCGAGGTGAGTTCCCCGGTCGGCGTGAAAGCTCAGCATCCCTCGCAAACTCGCCGGCCCGCGCACCAACCACGGTAGGAGCGTCGCCACGCACGTGGCCGCGAACGCGACAATCGCTTTCGTCACGCCTCGCGGGTTCTGTCGCCAGGCGAGGAGGACGAACATCGGCGCGAGAAGGAGCGGATACACTTTGGTCATAACCGCCAGCGCCAACAGAATTCCCGCGCCAATGGCGTCATCCGCCGCGAACCGCAGCACGGCGAACAGCGACAGCGCCGCGGGAAAAATGTCGAACTGCTGAAGGTTGATGGGCCCGACCGCGAGCACGGCGACGGTGTACACACCGATCGACTTCCATGGCGAAAGTCCCCATCGATTCGCCGCGACATACAGCGCGATGACGATCAGCAGATCCGCAATGACCACTTCGACCTGATACCACACGTAATACCAGCGAAAGGATTCGCCAAGCATCCGCGGCATCGTAAAGATCGCGATAGCCAGCGGCGGATACTCGGCGAAGAAATCACGATACGGCAATTGGCCGGCGAGCACCCGCCCGGCGTACTCGTAGAAGAGTCCCGTGCCAGAATACCGAATCGAGTACAGCCCGCGAAACAGGCCGGCGAAGATCGCGACATGCCCGAGCGCGGCGCCGCCGAGCAACAATAGACGAGCGGCGCCGCGCTGCTGCTTCATCTAATCGTTCCTCACTCCGGCGCTTCGCACCTGCGCTCGGAAATCTGCATTCAGAATCCCGTGGTTCCTCACTTCGGCACTTCGCGCCTTCGCTCGGAATTCTGCATTCAGAATCATTGCTTGATACGATCGCGAAGAAGCTGAACGAACTCGAGCGGTCGCCGAGCGACACCCATTCCGGCGGCCTCGAACGCCGCGATTTTTTCGGCCGCTGTGCCGGCAGAGCCGGAGATGATCGCGCCCGCGTGTCCCATGCGACGTCCCGGCGGAGCGGTCTGACCGGCGATGAACCCGACCACGGGCTTCTTCATCTTCTTCTTGATGAACTCCGCCGCGTCTTGTTCGTCGGTGCCGCCGATCTCGCCCATCATCGCGACCGCCGTCGTGTTCGGATCAGCCTCGAAGGCCGCGAGACAGTCGATGAAGTTCGTACCGTTGATCGGATCGCCACCAATTCCGACGCAGGTAGATTGGCCGAGCCCCGCTTGCGTGAGCTGGTAGACGACCTCGTAGGTGAGCGTCCCTGAGCGACTGACGACGCCGACGGTGCCAGGCGTGCAGATGCGGCCGGGGATGATGCCCACCTTCGATGCTCCCGGCGAGATGAGCCCCGGACAGTTTGGCCCGAGGAGGCGCGCCCCCTTCTCTTTCATGAAGGGATACACACGCGTCATGTCGAGCACGGGTACACCTTCGGTGATCGCGACGACGAGCTTCACCCCGGCGTCGGCGGCCTCGAGCATCGCGTCCGCGGCGTACATCGGGGGCACGTAGATCACGGCCGTGTTCGCACCGGTCGCCGCCACGGCGTCGGCGACGGTGTTGAAGATCGGCACCGTGTTCTCGAACTTCTGGCCGCCTTTCCCCGGCGTGACGCCGGCGACGACCTTCGTTCCGTACTCCATCATCTGCTTGGTGTGGAACGAGCCGTCGCGACCCGTGATGCCCTGCACCACGAGGGTCGTGTTCTTGTCGATGAAGATGCTCACGCCCCCCTCCCCCCCGCTGCGCTCGGGGTGACAGGGGAGGCTTTGGCGAGAGCGACCGCCTGCTTCACCGCTTCGTCCATGTCGGACGAGGCGGAGAAGCCATTGTCCTTGAGAATCTTCATAGCGATTTCTTCGTTGGTTCCGGTGAGTCGGATGACTATGGGGACGGTCAGCGGGTTTTGTTTCGTCGCCGTCACGATGCCGTTCGCCACGTCATCGGTGCGCGTGATACCGCCGAAGATGTTGAACAGGATCGCCTTCACGCTCGGATCGGCCGTGATGATCTTGAGCGCGTTCACGACTTTTTCCGGATTCGACGATCCGCCGATGTCGAGGAAATTGGCCGGCTCGCCGCCGTAGTATTTCACGAGATCCATCGTCGCCATCGCCAGGCCGGCGCCGTTCACCACGCAGCCGACGTTGCCGTCGAGCTTGATGAAGGTGAGGTTGGCGTTGCGCGCCTGGACTTCGCTCGGCGCTTCGGCGCTTTCGTCGCGCAGCGCAGCGATGTCCGGGTGGCGATCGAGCTCGTTGTCGTCGATCACCATCTTGGCGTCGAGCGCGACGACGTCGCCCGCGGGCGTGGTGACGAGCGGATTGATCTCGGCGAGCGAGCAGCCGTTCTTCATGAACGCCGTGTACAGCTGCTGCATGATCTTCGCGGCGGCGCGAACCTTCCTCACGTCGTCGAACAGGAAGAAGGCGAGGCGCATCGCCTCGTAGGGCTGCAACCCGTAACGTGTGTCGATGGGCAGCTTGAGGATTTTCTCAGGGGTCTTGGCGGCGACTTCCTCGATGTCGATGCCGCCCGCCGGACTGACCATGAACACCGGCTTCTTCGAGGCGCGGTCGAGGATGATGCCGACGTACGCTTCGCTGGCGATGTCGGCGGCGGGCGTGACCAGAACTTTCTGAACGGTCAGCCCTTTGATCTGCATGCCGATGATCTTATTTGCTACCTCTCTGGCCTCCTCCGACGTTTTGGCGAGCTTGACGCCGCCGGCTTTGCCGCGACCACCGGCGTGCACCTGCGCCTTCACCACCACCGTGCCGCCGTACTGTCGCGCGATCCGTTCCGCTTCTTCAGCGCTGGTCGCGACATCGCCCGGCGGAATCGGAACGCCTTCGTTCCGAAGTAATTCCTTCGCTTGATACTCGTGAATGTTCACTCGGTCTCCGTTGCCGTTATCGTCGTTCCCGCCTCGCCGCGGACGGCCTGTAGTCCACACTCCAGCGAGGTAATGATCGCCCGGCCGTTCGTGCGCCGGACAAAATCGATTGCCGCCCGAATCTTCGGGGCCATGCTGCCTTCGCCAAATGCCTTGTTGCGGTCCATCTCGAGCGCGTCGTCGATCGTCAGCCGAGCGAGCGCACGTTTTTGGGGGGTGCCCCAATCGGCGTACACCGCGTCGACGTCGGTGAGGATCAACAACAGCTCCGCGCCGAGGTCGCGTGCGAGGACCGCCGCCGCGAGGTCCTTGTCGACCACCGCGTCGATCCCTTCCCAACCGAGCGTCGGGTGCCGATACACCGGCGCACCGCCGCCACCGCACGCCACCACGACGACCCCGGCATCCATGAGCGCCTTGATGACCGGCAGCTCACAGATGGCCTGCGGCGCCGGACTGCCGACGACGCGTCGCAAGTTACCATGTCCATCCTTCTTTACGATGTGGCCCTCCGCCTCGATCGCCGGCACGCTGCCGGGTGTCACGGGTCGGCCGATGAACTTCGTGGGCCGGCGAATTGCCGGATCCGACGGATCGACCTGCACCTGGGTGATGACCGTGGCGACGTCTCGAGTCAGGCCGCCGCGCATGAGGGCGTTCTCGAGTGACTGCTGGATCATGTAGCCAATCCACCCGGCCGTCGCTGCGACGAGGACGCCGAGCGGCAGCGGACTCGCTTCGTCGCGCGCGACTTCGTTGCGAACGAGCTCGTCGCCCACCTGCGGTCCGTTGCCGTGTACGACGCACACGTTCCATCCGGCACGGACGAGCTCGACGATCGGTCCGAGACTTTGCCGCGCATGACGAAATTGGTCGTAGACGGTGGGCGACTTCCCCGCCGGCGCGAGCGCGTTTCCTCCGAGAGCGATCACGGCGACCGGCTGGCGCGACGAAGTCGTGGACGGCATCGATCAGGGCTTCGCCGGCTGTCCGAGGGCTCGGCCGAGTGCCTCGAAGGCGCGTCCAAAGGCGACCCAGTCTCCGCGCCGCAGCGCCTCGCGCATCGCGTTGTAGAGGGAGGCCGCTGAAGCACTCGGTTCGGCGACGACCGCCGTTGGCGCCGGATGATTGCCCGTCGTGAACGGAGGCATGATCGACCGCGTCGTGTCTCCGGAGAGCAGCGCCACGCGATTGATCGACGGCACGCTCTGCGCGCGCCAGCGGTACGTCGGCTGAAGGAAGGCGATGCCGGAACCCACGGGCACGGCGCGGACGCGTCCGTGCGCGAGTGGTCCCTCACGCGCCGCGCTGCCCGCGCTGTCGACGGAACGAAGACGGTCGAGGACCGCGCTCCAACGCGGCCCCGGTGTCGCCAGTCGATACCAGACGAGCCGACCAGTCGCGCCCCCGCTGCCGATCAGCACTCCGCGAAGCCGATCGGTTTCATCGAGCAGCGGCAGAGTGAGCGCGGAAACAGTCCCGCGAGGGAGTACCAGCGGCAAGTCGTCGCTACCCGCGAGCGTGTCTGCTCCCGTGAGGATCGGAACATGACGTTGCGGATCGCTGTCGGTCGTGCGGCCGTATCGCCCGAAGGCGGCGGCCTGCGCGTACATCCCGTCCGTGGGGGGCGCGAACAACGCGCGAAGACCTGACGGCAAGCCGGTCCACGTGCCGAATAATCCGGGAAGCTCGTGCACCCACGTGTCGGCGATTGGATCGAGGCTCGAGTCAGGAACGATCGTCACCTCGCCCGTCACCGCCTGGACGACCGCGACGGCGGCGTGGCGCAAATAGCTGCGGTCCTGCCGCGCGAAGAGGACGTGCCAGCTCAACGGATACGTCTGTGACACGCTGTAGAGATCGACTCCCCAATACAGCGTGTCTTCATGCAGGAGCGGCTGAACGCGGCTGCCCAACGCGAAGAACGGCGCGGATCGGGCAACGCGCTCCCGAACGTCGCGGTGCGCGATGAGCGTCGGTTTGGGTTGCGCGAGATCGCCGCCGAGCAAGTGGAAGTCCTGCATCGACCACGCGGTCGCGAGCCGCGTGGCGAACGAGGCGAGCGGAGTGCCGGTCGTTCGTGTCAGCGAATCAGCGACGACGGTTGGCGCACGCGCGCCCGGAAACACGATTGGCGCCTCGAGAGGCGTGTCGTCGGTCGCCGTGGCGTTCGGGCCGGTCAGACGCACCGGCGCACCGCGGTCGTCCGCCTCGGCGGCGCGAATGCGCGCGACAGTCCACGGAGCGCGGGCCGACGCGCCCGGCGGCGGAGCGCCGACGACATCGGCGACGATCTCTCCCGGTTCTACGCGCCAGCCCGTGAGTGAGGTTTGATCTTCGCCGGTACGTCCGGCATCGACTGCTCGCGCCAACGCCGATGGATCCCAGATGGGGATCCACGGCATAGCGGCGGCAAGCGAGGGATACGCGGTCGCGCTATCGGCGTTGGCGATGCTGGCAACCGCGAATGCGCGGCGTGTGTACGCGGCGCGTGTCGAGGCGTACGGAAGCTCGCGCAGGTTGCGCTCGCTATCCGACCCACTGTGCTCGGCGATGAGCGGCGCACCCTCGCGCACGACGAGCGCGAGCACGATCACACTGAGCGTCGAGATCCCGGCGAGCCGGAACTGCCCGGCGAAACCGGCCCACAGCACGATGAGCGCAGCGCCAAGCGTGGCGACGGACAACAACAAGTCCCCGGGAATTCCGACGCGATGATCGACGTAGCTGAACGCCGCATCGACGCCGGTGCCTTCGGCGAGCAGCGAATACATGTCGAGGCGGAAGCTCCAGGCTGCCATGAGCATGATCACGCCGGCGAGCACCGTGAGATGCCGCTTCACGTATCCCGACGCCTCGAACCGTCGCCGCTCCCATTTGAGGCTTGGCGTGAGCGCGTACAACAGAATGACCGCGCCACTGACGACGACCACGGCGATGAAGGCCCAGTTCCAGAGCAGGTTCTCGAACGGAAGCCAATAAACGAAGAACCCGAGGTCCGCGCTGAAGTACGGATCGGTTTCGTGAAACGGATGTCCGGCGCGCGCGAGGAAAAACGAGGTCCACGAATCCTGCGGCAGCGTGAGCACCACGCCGAGGAGCGCGGAGAGCCCGACGGTTGCGCCGAGCAAATATCGTCCGGACACCTCCTCGCCGATCTCGATGTCGCCGACGCGCCGGGGGAAGACGAGCTGCACGACGGACTGGCGAACAGCGTACAGATTCGCGAAGGCGAACAGCCCGGCGCCGAGCGCCGACCCAATCTCGAGCAGCATCGTCTGCTTGGCGCGCAGGCGCCACAACGCGACGGCGCCGAGCGACTCGTACCAGAGGTAATCGGCATAAGCGCCCGCCAGCGCCCGCCCGGCGATGAGAAGCACCGCGGCAGCCCCGAGGACGACCATGAGCCACCGCCGCGACGTCATCTCACACTCGTACGCCTTGCGAGCGCAGCCACCCCTCCATCTCGCCGCGAATCGCGGCGAGCCGGTCCGGCGTCTGCGCCTCGTAGCGCGCGACGATGACGGGCTGCGTGTTCGACGCACGGACGAGTCCCCAGCCGTCGCCGAACAGGACGCGCACGCCGTCGACGTCGATCACGTCGTAGCGCGCGCGGAAATGCTTTACCGCTTTTTCAACAAGTCCGAATTTGAGCTCTTCGGGGACGTCGATGCGAAGCTCCGGCGTCGACACGAAGGGCGGCACATCGGCCAGCGCCTGGGCGACAGTCCGCTTTGAATCAGCCAGAATGCGAAGCAGGCGCGCCGCGCCGTACAGCGCGTCGTCGTGTCCGTAGAAGCCTTCGCTGAAGAACATGTGGCCGGACATCTCGCCGGCGATCGGCGCGTGCATCTCGCGCATCTTGTCCTTGATGAGCGAATGGCCCGTCTTCCACATCACCGGCTTGCCGCCGGCCTGCTCGACGGCCATCGGTAGCGCCTGTGAGCATTTCACGTCGAAGATGATCGGCTGTCCGCGTCCTGTCCGCTCGAGCACATCGCGGGCGTAGAGGATGAGAATGCGATCGCCCCACACGATCTCGCCGGTAGCGTCCACGACACCGATGCGGTCCGCGTCGCCGTCGAAGGCGATGCCGATCTCCGCGCCGTCCGCGCGCACGGCGGCGATGAGATCCTCGAGATTCTCGGGGACCGTCGGATCGGGATGATGGTTCGGAAACGTGCCGTCGCTCTCGCAGAACAGCCCACGCCCTTGAAGTCCAAGCTTCTCGAACAGCCGAGGCGCGACGAGCGCGCCGGCGCCGTTGCCGCAGTCATAGACGGCGCGAATCGGGCGCGAAAGTCGGCCGACGCGTTGCACGACGTCGTCGATGTAGCGATCGATGATCGCTTCTTCGCGTACGGTTCCGCGGCGCGCCGCGGCGGCGACGGGAGACTGCGTCATAGCATACAGCCGCTGAATCTCGTCGCCATGCATCGACGCTGAGCCGCGCGACAGCTTGAACCCGTTGTACTCGGGCGGGTTGTGCGAGCCCGTGATCTGAATCCCGCCGACGACCGGAAGATGGTGCAGCGCCCAGTAATTCAGCGGCGTCGGGACGACGCCGGCGTCTATGACATCCACGCCGGCGCCCGTGAGTCCGTCAGTGAGCGCGTCGCGCAACGCGGGTCCACTCGGCCGGTTGTCGCGGCTGACGACGACGGCACCACTGATCTCGTGCGCCGCGAGGTTCTGCGCGTATGCGTGGCCGATGGCGCGCGCCGCTTCCTCGGTCAGATCCTTGCCGACGATGCCTCGGATGTCGTACTGGCGAAAAATCCCTGCGGCGATGGCCATGCGGTTATTCAACAGTCTGAATGAAAACGGGGCCGCGTTCGCGGCCCCCCTCCGCCCCCGAGCGGATCAGCGAGCGGCGACGCTGTCGTATTTAACTCGAGGCGGACCCTTAATGAAAATCACACGCTCGGGGGGCTTCGAGGAGCCCGGAACGAGCAGGTCCAGCACGCCCGGAAGAGCCGCTGTGCTGGTCGCGGTCGTCGACTCGAACCGTGGCTCCCCGCCCCGCGCGACCTCGACCGCCCGCTCCGGGACGATACCGAGGACCAGGAGCAGCACGACAGTCACAGCCAGCACCACACGCGTGAGCCCACCAGATTGTTCGGGCTCGGGAAGACCCTCGGGCCTTGGCCGCATGAACATCAGCATGACCACGTAGAGGTAGTATCCCGCCGAGATCACGGTGGTGAGAACGAGGACGATGGCCAGCGTAGTCTGCTTCACGGGCGCGTTGAGCGCCGCCTGCAACACGTACCATTTCGCGAAGAAACCCGCGCCGCCGAAGATCGGGAAGCCCATCAGCGCCAGCATGAGCACGGCCATCGCGAACGCCAGCCACGGTCTCACGCGCCAGAGTCCGGAGAGCTCGTCGAGCATCACCGTGTCCTGGTTCTCGCGCGTCAGCGTGACGACGACGGCGAACGCGCCGAATGTGGCCAACGTGTAGATGAAGAGATAGAACAGCATCGCCGCGGAGCCCTGCAGCGTGCCCGATGCAATCGCGACGAGCAGATATCCGGCGTGGCCGATGCTCGAGTACGCGAGCAGGCGCTTGAGGTTGCGCTGGACGATGCCGATGGCGTTGCCAAAGACCATCGTCGCGATGGCCAAGCCGCTGAGCGCCGGTCGCCACATGCCCGAGCTGAACGGGAATGCCTCGAGCCAGACGCGGATGAACGCCGCGAACGCCGCTGCCTTCACCGTCGCCGCCATGTACGCGGTGATCGGCGACGGGGCGCCGTCGTAGACGTCGGGCGCCCACATGTGGAACGGAACGGTCGCGACCTTGAAACCAAACCCGATCAGCAACAGCGCGATGCCGATGAGCAGCAGCGGACTCGATGCCAGGCTGTACATCGTCGTGCGGCCGGCGATGAGCGCGAGGTTCGTCGTGCCCGTCGCGCCGTAGACCAACGCGATGCCGTAGAGCAGGAACGCCGTCGAGAACGCTCCGAGGAGGAAGTACTTGAGCGCTCCTTCGGCCGAGCGGACGCTGCGCCGATTCATCCCGGCCAGCGCGTACACCGAGATCGACATCAGCTCGACGCCGAGGAATACGATCATGAGATCGCGCGCCGCGGCGAGGAGCATCATACCCGACGACGCCAACAGGATCAGCACGTGCGACTCGGCGGCGGTGATTCCCGACCGCATGTTGTCGTCCATGCTCAGCGCGATCGCGAACACGGTGCCAAGCAACACCACGACGTCGATCAGCCAGCGGAAGTTGTCCAGCGCGATGGGACCAGTGCCGGCGGTATACCGGCTGCTCCACGCGAGACAGAGCAGGATCGTGACGCCGGTGAGGACGATGCTCGCCATGCCGACGGCCCGCTGATGCCGGTCGCTCTCCGGCCGGAGCGCGGCCCAAATGAGCAGCAGCATGCCGCCGCCCATCAGCACCAGATCGGGAACGAGCGCCAGCGTGAGCTGCGCCGGAACGGTGAGATCGAGATTGGTGATCATCGCGACTCTCCGTTGGCGACGTCGGGCAAGCGAACGTCTCGCCGCGCGTCGACGTACGTCACGAAACGCTCAGCCGCCGTCTGCATGCGCCGAAGCACCGGGGCCGGATAGACGCCAAGCCAGACGATCGCCGCGACGAGCGGAATCATGATCGCCAGCTCGCGACGGTTGAGATCCGGAATGTGCTCGTTCTCCGCCTTGTCGAGCGGATTGAAGAGAATCCGCTGAATGGCCCAGAGAAGATACGCCGCCGAGATGATGACGACGGTCGTGGCGATGAGCACAAGCACCGGCTCCGTGCGGAAGGCGCCGATGAGCACGAGGAACTCGCCGATGAAGCCGTTCGTCCCCGGCAGGCCGATGCTGCTGAACGTGACGATCGTCAGCATCGCCGCGAACAATGGCACGACGCGCGCGATCCCGCCGTAGGATTCGATCAGCCGCGTGTGCCGGCGCTCGTAGATCATGCCGATGAGGAAGAACAGCGCGCCCGTCGAGATGCCGTGGTTGATCATGACCATGAACGCGCCTTGCACGCTCTGCACGGTGAGCGCGAAGATGCCGAGCATCACGAAGCCGAGGTGGCTGACCGACGAATACGCGACGAGCTTCTTGAAGTCGGGCTGCACGAGCGACACGAGCGCACCGTACACGATGCCGACGACGGCGAGACCGAGGATGATCGAGCGGATCGTCGGGCTCATGGCCGCCGACGGAAAGAGCGGCACGGCGAGACGAATGAAGCCGAAGGTGCCGAGCTTCAGCATGATGCTCGCCAGCACCACCGAGCCGGCTGTCGGCGCTTCGACGTGCGCGTCGGGCAGCCAGGTGTGGAACGGGAACATCGGCACCTTCACCGCGAAGGCGAGGAAGAAGCCGCCGAACAGCCACTTGGCCGCGGTGGAGGTGAGCGCGGCGTGCTGCAGAACGAAGTCGTAGTTGAACGAGGGCCCGCCAGTGACCGGATTGCGCGCCGAATAGCCGAGATACACGATGGCGGCGAGCATCAGCATCGAGCCGACCATCGTGTACAAGAAGAACTTGATGCTGGCGTAGATGCGCCGGTCGCCGCCCCAGATGCCGATGATGAAGTACATCGGCACGAGCATCACTTCCCACATCACGTAGAAGAGGAAGAGATCGAGCGCCATGAAGACGCCGAGCATGCCGGTCGTGAGCACGAGCAGCAGCGCGTAGTAGCTGTGTGTGCGCGCGCGAATGCTCGTCCAGCTCCCGCCCACCGAGAGCAGCATGATGAACGTCGTGAGGAGAATCATCATGACGGCGATGCCGTCGACGCCGAGCGTAAAGCGCACGCCCCACGACGGAATCCACGGCGTATCGATTACTGATTGCCACGCGGCGTTCGCCGGGTCGAAGCTCCACCACAAGCCGATCGAAACGGCGAACTCGATCGCGAACGTCAGCAGCGCGATTCCTCGCGGGCTCGACGCCGTACCGTTCACGACTTCGTCGCCGTCGGCTCCCTTGCGCCGCGCGCCCTGGAACCAAATGACGGCGGCGCCGGCGAGCGGAATGATCAAGAGTACCGGAAGGATCCAGCGCTGGTACCCGATCGAAGCGAGAAACGCGTTCATGTCGTTGATTCCGCCGCTACCGTAAGCCGAAGGCGCCGAGAACGGCGAGGACACCGAGAGCGAGCACCCACGCGTACGTGCCGAGCTGCCCCGACTGAAGCTGCGAGCCGACCCATCCCACGAAGCGCGTCAAGTAGGCGCTGCCATTGACGCCGAGGCCGTCGATCAAGCCGGCATCGACGCCGCGCCACAGCACGCCGCGCGAAATGCCGACGACGGGCTTCACGATCGCGTCGTCGTAGATCTCGTCGACATAGTACTTGTCGAGAAGGACCCTCTCGAAGCCTTCCTCTTGCGGGGCTTCGCGCTTCGGCACCAGCGTCGCCGGCTTGAGCTTGATGATTGCCGTCGTGATACCCGCGACCGCGATGAGCACCGCAAGCGCAATGAGCCCGTACTCGAGCCCTGGCGACGCCTCGGGGGCTCCAGCGACGACAAACCTCGTCGACTCGCCAACCACCGGCTCGAGCCAGTGATCGAGGAGGCCGACTCTACCGATCGGTATCAGCTCTGGGAGATTGAGCCAACCGCCAAACGCGGCGAGAATGGCCAACACGACGAGCGGACCGGTCATCACCCACGGCGCCTCGCGCAGGTGCGAACGTTCGGCCTCGCCCGTGCGATTGGGTCCGTGGAAGGTGTACAGCATCATGCGCGTCATGTACGTCGCGGTCATGAACGCGGCGGCCAGCCCAAGAGCCCACGAGAAGTAAAGCCAGACGCTCCCCGCCAGTCCGAACAGATGCGCGCTGGCGATCGTCGAATGCTCGGCGCGCGCGAAGAGTGAGCCGAGGATCTCGTCCTTCGAGAAGAACCCGGAGAGCGGCGGGATGCCGGCGATCGCCAGCGTCGCGATCCACATGAGGATGAACGTGATCGGCAGGTACTGCCGCAGCCCGCCCATGTTGCGCATGTCCTGGGCGTCGTCGTGGTTGTCGGTGTGGTGATACGCGGCGTGCATGGCGTAGATCACCGAGCCGGAGCCGAGGAACAGGAGCGCCTTGAAGAAGGCGTGGGTTACGAGATGGAAGACGCCGGCGACATAAGCGCCGGAACCGACGCCGATGAACATGTAGCCGAGCTGCGAGACCGTCGAATACGCGAGGACCTTCTTGATATCCCACTGCTTGAGGCCGATCGATGCCGAGAAGATCGCCGTGACCGCGCCGACGAGCACGACGACTAGCTGCGCGACGGGCGCGTGCGAGAAGAGGAAACTGCTCCGGGCGACGAGGTAGACGCCCGCCGTCACCATCGTCGCCGCGTGGATCAGCGCGGAGACGGGTGTCGGACCGGCCATGGCGTCAGGCAACCAAACGTAGAGCGGGATCTGGGCGCTCTTGCCGACACAGCCCAGGAAAAGGAAAAGACAGATCGCCGTAACCAGCGCGCCGCCCACCGGCAGCGATTGCGTCGCGGCGCGGACGCCGGTGAAATCGAGAGTCCCCATGTTCGCGAACATGAGGAACATCGCGATCAGGAAGCCAAAGTCGCCAATCCGGTTGACGACGAACGCCTTCTTGCCGGCGTCGGCGTTGGCTTTGTCGCTGAACCAGAACCCGATCAGCAGATACGAGCAGAGTCCGACCCCTTCCCACCCGATGAACAAGAACGGGTAGTTGCCGCCCAGGACGAGCAGCAGCATGAAGAAGACGAACAGGTTCAAATACGAGAAGTAGCGCGGATACCCCGGATCGTCCTGCATGTATCCGACGCTGAAGATGTGAATCAGCATGCCAACGCCGGTGACGACGAGCGTCATCATCATCGATAGCTGATCCAGGTGGAACGCGGCGTCGATTTTGAGATCGCCGACCGGCATCCAGGAGAAGTACCGCTGGATGAACGGTTCGGTCATCGCGCCTCCGCCCGCTCCTCGCATCGCGAAGAAGATCATCGCGGACAGGAGGAACGACACCATGAGCACGCCCGGCCCAATGATGCTCACCAGGCCGGCGTAGCGATGCCGCTTCACCGGATGGTGATCGTCGGCGTGGGCGCCGGCCGTGTCCGGGGTCTCGGTCTCGAGGTGCGCGGCGCCGTGGCCGTCACCATGCGCGAGTCCGGGATCGGCCGCGCCAGCATGATAGGCCGGAAGAATCGATAGAGCGCCGTTGATGACGAAACCGGCGAGCGGAAGCAGCGGGACCGCCCACAACCACCGGGCGGCCGTGCCGTCGAGTGGGTGCGCGGCCGCCGCCGCCGCTTGAAGAAGAGGAAGCATCAGCCCTTGAGGAGGTTGATGTTCTGAAGGTCGACCGTCTGTCGATGACGGAAGAGGGCGATGATGATCGCCAGTCCGACGGCCGCCTCGGCCGCCGCCACCGTCATCACGAAGAACACGAAGACCTGTCCACCGGCGCCGTACTGCTGCGCGAAGGCGACGAAGGTCAGGTTCACCGCGTTGAGCATCAGCTCGACGCACATGAACACGATGATTGCGTTGCGCCGAATCAGCACGCCGAACAGGCCGATCACGAAGAGCACGGCCGAGAAGAAGAGCGCCTCACCGAGCATGTTCGTCTCCGCGCTGTTTCCCAAGCACCACCGCGCCGACGACCGCCGCGAGCAGCAAAATGCTCGTGACCTCGAACGCGAGGAGGTATTCGTTGAAGAGCGGCGCCGCGATTGGGGCGATCGCGCCGGTTTGCGCGACCTCCCTAGCCGTGAAGCCCTCGGGAAGCGTCAGGATCGTCGGCGCGCGCGCCTTGGTGAGCGCGAAGATCTCGGCGAGGATGCCGAGTCCAACCGCGCCGGCGGCCAGTTTCCAGCCGAGACCGCGCGTATCGCCGATGCCGCCATGGCCGAGGTTGAGCAACATGATCACAAAGAGGAACACGACCATGATCGCGCCGGCGTACACCAGCACCTGGATCGCGCCGATGAACTGGGCGTCGAGCATCACGTAGAGCGCGGCCAGGCAGAACATCGTGTTCACGAGCCAGAGCGCCGCGGCCACCGGACTCTTGCGCGTCACGAAGAGCAGCGCCGACACCACGGCAAGCAGCGCAAAGAGATAGAAGTGGAACGTGTAGAGCAGCGGCAGCGTTCCGTGCGGCATCGACAGTGTTTGCGCCGTCTGCATCACTCGCCCTTCGGGTCGGCCGGGTCCCACATCTCGCAGACCGGATGCGTCTGCGCCATCAGCCGCTCGAGATCGTAGACGAATCCCTCGCGGCTGTACTCCGAGTTCTCGTAGTGCCGGCCGACGTGGATCGCCTCCTCCGGACACACTTCCTGGCAATAGCCGCAGAAGATGCAACGGAACTCGTCGATCTCGAAGACCAGCGGATAGCGATTACCGTTTTCGTCCTCACCCGGTACGAGCTTGATGCAGTTCGACGGGCACACCGTCGGACACAGGCCGCACGCGACGCACTTCGCCTTCCCTTCCTCGTTCGTCAGCATGCGGTGCGTGCCGCGCCACCGCGGCGAGAGCGGCCATTTCTGATCCGGATACTGGATCGTGACCTTGTCGGGATCGAGCAGGTGCTTGAGCGTGAGCGCCATGCCGCTCAGCGTCGCCCGCACGTAACTCGTCTGCTTGATCGGCCGCTCGAGCACCTTTATGCCAATCGCCATCAGTCGGCGCCTCCCTCGGAAGTGATCGGGCGCATCCGCGCGGCGTCGAGGCGACGCAGCTTCCGGAGATCGCGTTTGTCCAACCGTGAATACGCGGGGCTGATCAGCCGCCCGCGGTCTACAATGCCGAACATCACGGCGACGAGCACGACGTTGATCGCCAGCATGATGAGCGCGAATTGCCAGGACGCCGGATGGATCCCGGCCGATTCGAGGATCAGCGTCGCGCCGGCGACGACGACTACGTACCCGAGCGCCACCGGCAACATGAACTTCCAGCCGAGCGCCATGAGCTGGTCGTAGCGGAAGCGCGGCAGCGTCCAGCGCACCCAGATGAACACGAAGACGAAGAAAAGGATCTTCACCCAGAAAAAGGCAAAGGTCGCCAGCGTCTTGGCGAAAGTGTGCGGCGCAATGTTGTCCCACATCGTGAACGGAATGTCCCATCCACCGAAGAAGAGCGTCGCCATGAGCGCGCTCGCCGTCATGATGTTCGCGTACTCGGCGATGAAGAACATCGAGAACTTCATCGCGCTGTACTCTGCGTGATAGCCCGCGACGAGCTCGGATTCGGCCTCAGGCAGATCGAACGGCACTCGGTTCGTCTCGGCGAACGCGGCGATCATGAATACGACGAACGCGATCGTCACATTGACCACGTTCCAGTGGATGCCCCACCCGCCCTGCTGCTCGACGATCCGGCTCAGCGAGACATTCCCGGCCAGAATCAGGACAGGGATGGTGGACATCCCCATCGAAATCTCGTAAGAGATCATCTGAGCGCTCGAGCGAAGTCCGCCGAGCAAAGAATACTTGTTGTTCGACGACCACCCGGCGAGTACGATGCCATACACGCCGAGCGAAGCGATCGACAGGATGAAGAGAAAGCCGATCGGCATCGGCGCGAGCGCCGTGTCGATCAGGCCCCACTTGGACTGCCACGGCGCGCCGTACGGGATCACCGACCAAGTGAGAAGCGCCGGAATGAACGCCATTACCGGCGCGAGCACGAAGAGCGGAAGGTACGCCTGCCCGGGATACGTCTCTTCCTTCATGATGTTCTTCACGCCGTCGGCCACGGACTGAAGGAGTCCGGCGGGACCAACGCGGTTGGGGCCGAGGCGATCCTGGATGAAGCCGCAGATGCGCCGCTCGGCCCAGATGACCAGCATCACGCCGATCATATAAATCGTGAAGGTCAGCAGCATCTTGATGACCGTCGCGAGGAACCACACGCCGCCGCTCTCGGGCTGCGACGCGTGCACAAGTCCGTCGCCGGTCGTCGCCGCTTGGAGCAACGCGAGGACGGTCATACGGTCGCCTCCGCGCGCGACGCGCTGGCGATCGCGCGTCCTCTGAGGCCAAGGACGTCGTACGACATCCCCGAGAATTCCGCGTTTGCCACGGCGAGCGCGCCGAAGACGTCGCTCGCCAGCGAGTAGTCGACGGAAGCGCCGATCGCGCGGAGCAGGTCGGACAGGACGTACCAGCTCGGACGCGCGAAGCCCGGCGCGGCGCGTGCTTGCAGGAAGCGTTGAACGCGGCCGCGCAGATTGGTGAACGTGCCTTCCTCTTCCGCGAAGTTCGCGATCGGAAGTACGACGGCGGCGAGGTGCAGCGCCCAGTGCGGCAGCGTCGTGCCGATCACGATGATGCCGGCGGCGTTGGCGACGTTCGGGGCGTCGATTCCGGCGAGCTCCTCGTCGGCGACGATCAGCACGTCACCACTTCCGAGATTGGCGAGCGGGTTCTCGCTGCGCGCGAATCCGAACAGCTCGGCGCCCCGCGCATTGGCGGCGCGATCGGCACGGAGCGACAGGTCCTCCACGCCGGGCAGCGGCGCTTCGTCGCCCTTGACCACCCGGAACGTCCCGGAGCCACCCGTACGCCGCGCAAGCTCCGACAACAGGAACAGCGCTTCGTTCGAGAGGTTCGGCGACGCGAGCACGAACGCCCGTTTGCCGCGAAGCAGGTCCGCCGCCTCCCCAACGGCGATCGACCAATCGATGGTCCCTAGCCCCTCGTCGCGTCGCACGAGCGGAACGTCGACGCGATCCTGGCGGTTGATCCAACGGTAGTTCAGGCGACCGTGATCGCACATGAAGTACTTGTTGACGTCGTCGTTCGGCCGCGGACGGAGGCGAACCACCATGTTGTCGCGCGTCTCGACGATCATGTTGCAGCCCTGCGAGCAGCTCGTGCACACCGACGCGGTGCGATCGAGCTCCCAGGCGCGCGCCTTGTTCAGCGAGTCCTTCGACAACAGGGCGCCCACCGGGCACAGATCGATGACGTTCCCGGCCCACGGGTGCGTCATGTCACGGCCCTCGAACTTGCCGATCACCGCACGATCGCCGCGCTCACTCACGTTGAGCACAGAGTCGTGCGCGACGTCGTCCATGAATCGCACACACCGGGTGCAGAGAATGCAGCGGTTCGGCGTGTACATGACGTCGCCGCCGAAGTCCTCGACCGGATTGAAGCGCTTCGGATCGCGATAGCGGCCCTCAGAGCGCCCTTCCATGTAGGTGTAGTCCTGCAGCTCACATTCGCCGGCCTGATCGCAGATCGGGCAATCGAGCGGATGGTTGATGAGCAGCATCTCGAGGACGCCCGTCCGCGCTTCGACGGACTTCTGCGAGTGCACGTGAACGACCTGGCCCTCGGCCACCGCCGTCGCGCATGAAGGCGCGAGCTTCGGCGCCTTCTCGACTTCCACGAGGCACATGCGGCATACCCCGGCCACGGGCAAGCCCGGGTGATAGCAGTAGTGCGGCACCAGAATGCCCGCGTGCTTCGCCGCCTCGAGAATCGAGGTGCCGGCGGGGACGCTCACCTGGCGTCCTTCTATGGTGAGGTTTACGAGATCAGGCATGAGCCGTCATCCTCCCGCCGCGCCGCGGCGGGAGGATCTATTGTGAGATCCGAGGAATTGGCCACGGCAACGGGACAGTAGATTCTCCGCTCGCTGCGCTCGCAGAGAATGACAGCTGGCTCTCATGCGACCGCCGGAACTAGATGGTGCTTTCGCTTCTTGATCAACGCCTCGAAATCTTCGCGGAACTTCTTGAGCCCCGAGACAACCGGCGTGGCGCACGAGTCGCTCAACACGCAGATCGTCTTGCCCGTCATGTTCTCGGCGATCTCGAGCAGCGTGTCGAGGTCTTCCGTCGTTCCCTCGCCTTCCACGATCCGCTCGAGGATCTTCGTCGTCCACGCGGTGCCTTCACGACATTGCGTGCACTGCGCGCAGCTCTCGTGAGCGAAGAAGCGAGCGGCGCGGGCGATTTGCTTCACGAGGTTCTGCGCGTCGTCGATGATGATGACGCCTCCCGATCCAAGCATCGTCCCCTGCGCGACGAAGCCTTCATAATCCATCAGGCTGGCCTCGGCTTCCTCGACCGTCTGGATCGGCACCGAGATGCCGCCCGGGATGATCGCGCGGAACTTTCGGCCGGGGAGCGGGCCGCCGCAAAGGTCGTATAAGAACTCTTTGAACGGGAAGCCCATCGGCACTTCGTAGTTGCCCGGACGCTGGATATTGCCGCAGACCGAATAGAGCTTGGTGCCGGTGCTCTTGGGATTGTCCGCGCGCATCCACTGCTTGTACCACGCCGCGCCGTTGTTGAGGATGTGCGGCACCGCGGCCAGCGTCTCGACGTTGTTGATCGTCGTCGGCTTGGCGAAAACGCCGGACACCGCCGGGAACGGCGGTTTGATCCGTGGATTCCCGCGACGGCCCTCGAGCGAATTCATGAGGGCGGTCTCTTCGCCGCAGATGTACGCGCCGGCCCCGCGATGGACGTAGACGTTGACCGTCTTTCCGCTCCCCATCGCGTTCTTGCCGAGGGTGCCATCGGCGTAGCAGTCCTTGAGTGCTGCTTCCACGCGCGCGATCGGCTCGGTGAACTCACCACGAATGTAGATGTAGCACGTCTCGGCGCCGATGGCGTACGATCCGATCGCACAACCTTCGATCAGCGCGTGCGGCGTCCACCGCATGATCTCGCGGTCCTTGAACGTGCCAGGCTCCGACTCGTCGGCGTTGCAGCAGAGATAGTGCGGCTTGCCGTCGCCGGGCTTCATGAACGACCACTTCAACCCCGTTGGGAAGCCGGCGCCGCCGCGTCCACGGAGGCCCGAATCCTTTACGACGTTGACGATATCGGCCGGCGTCATACCGAGGGCCGTGCGAAGCGCCTTGTAACCTCCGCGCTTCTTCCAGCCGTCGAGCGTGGTCGCCTCGCGGTCCCCGAAATACTGCGACAGGACCGTCGTTTCCTTGGCGTGCGGTTTGTGCGGATATCCCATGGGATTATGCGAGGCCTGCGAGAATCTCCGGCACCTTTTCCGGAGTCACGGACTCGACGAAGTCCTCGTTGATCATGATCGGCGTGGCGAAACCACAGGCGCCGAGGCACTCGACCTCGATCACCGTGTACTTGCCGTCGGGCGACGTCTGGCCGAGCTCGTAGCAGCCCGTGTGTTTGAGGAACGCGTCCACGACATCTTCGGCGCCGCACACGTTGCATGGCGACGTCGTGCAGACCTGAATGAAGTGCCGGCCAACCGGGTGTTGGTGATACATCGTGTAGAACGTGACGACGCCCTTCACGTACGCTGGCGTGATCTCCAGCGCCTCGGCGACTTCGACCATGCCCTCTTCGCTCACCCAGCCGCGCTCGTGCTGCACGATCCAGAGTGCTGGGAGGAGCGCCGCCATTTTCGTCGGGTAGCGCGTGAGGATCTCGTCCAGCTCCTTTCGACGTGCGCTGCCCGTTGTGAAGACCGGCTTGTACGCTTCGTGATGGTGCGCCAAGTCGCCGTGCGATGCGTGCGCCGGCGAATGCAGGTCGCCGGACTCGCGCGTGATCTCGGGGCGGAAGTACTGCGGAGTGCTCTCTTTCATGTCATCCTCCGGGCCGTAGGCCCGGGGGATCTATTGTGAGTTACCACGGAAGCTGCTTCGGAGCAGGGACAGTAGATCCTCCGCTCGCTGTGCTCGCAGAGGATGACGGTCACCGGTCGATCTCCCCCATGACGATGTCAATCGACGCGTTGATGGCGATGACGTCCGACAAGAGGTGGCCTTCAACCATGCGCGGAATCGCCGAAAGGTTCACGAACGACGGTGGACGGATGCGCCAGCGTACGGGCTTTGGACTGCCGTCGGACACCATGTAGTAGCCTTTCTCACCCTTGGGACTTTCCACCGCGACGTAACACTCGCCGATCGGCGGACGCGGTCCTTCCATCACCTGCTTGAAGTGATGGATCATGGATTCCATGTCGCTCGTCGCCTTGCTCTTTGGCGGCAGGACGACGCGGTGGTCGTTCACGTTCACCGGGCCGTCGGGCAGGCGCTTGATCGTCTGCTCGAGAATTCGCGTCGACTGGCGAAGCTCTTCCATGCGGATGAGAAAACGATCGTAGACGTCGCCGTTCGTGCCGACGGGGACATCGAAGTCGTACGTCTCGTAGTCCAGATAAGGGAAGTCTCGTCGGACGTCAAACGCGACTCCCGATGCGCGCACCATCGGGCCGGAGAGCCCGTAGTTCACCGCTTCTTCCGGCGACATCACGCCGAGTCCGACCGTGCGGCCGACCCAAATACCGTTGCGCGTGATGATGCGGTCGATCTCGTCGACCACCTTCGGGAAGTTGTGCGTGAAGGCGGTGAGTCCCTCGAGCCACCCGTCGGGGATGTCGGCGCCCATGCCGCCGACGCGCGTGAACGTCGTCGTCAGGCGCGCGCCGATCCACGCCTCGAACAGCTCGTAGATCTTCTCGCGCTGCTGGAAGGCCCACAGGAACGGCGTGTAGGCGCCGATGTCGATGCAGGTCGTGCCGAGCCAGACGAGGTGCGAGATGATGCGCGACATCTCGCACAGCATGACGCGCAGGACTTTGCACCGCTCGGTGATCTCGATCCCGAACAACATCTCCGCGCCGAGCGCGAACGCGACGTTGTTGCCCGGTGAGTTGAGGTAGTCCTCGCGATCGGTGTACGGGATGATCTGGTTGTACTGGCGGTACTCCCCCATCTTCTCGAAGCCGCAGTGCAGATACCCGATGTGCGGGATACAGCGCACGACGGTTTCGCCGTCGAGCTCGAGGACGAGGCGGAGCACGCCGTGCGTGGCCGGATGCTGCGGCCCGATGTTGATGAGCATGTGCTCACCCTCGAGCTCCGGCTCGATCTGCGCGGGCGCGGCGAGCGTAAGGACGTTGCCGGATTCGTCGACGGCGAGCGGCACGCGCTGCGGCCGGCCCTGGGCGTCGACGCCTGTGGTCGAGAGCTCGACTTCGACCGTTCGCTTGGTGGTCGCCATCGCTACTCTCCCACTCGCTCGCCGGTTCCGAGCCGGCGCTTCATGTCGTCGGGCAAATCCTCGAAGGCATCGGCGATCGACAGCTCTTCCTTCGAGTAGCGCGCTTCGGGATTCGCCGCGAGCGCCTGCCGCAGCTGCTCCGAGCGGCTGAACCGGCCGCGCGCCGGAAAATCCTTTCGCAACGGATATCCCTCTTTGTACTGCTCCCACATCAGCAACCGGCGAAGATCGGGATGCCCGACGAAGCGGAGGCCGAACATGTCGTAGCACTCGCGCTCCAACCAATCCGCGCCGCGGTAGATGTCCCACACGCTGGGCGCTTCGAGCTTCTGGCCTCGCTCGATCTGCGCCTTGATGCGGATGAAGCGACGATACGGGAGCGAGCGCAGGTGCCACACGACTTCGATCGGCTGCTCGAGATCACGGAACTCGACCGCCGTCACATCCGAGAGGTAGTCGTAGCGCTGCGACGCGTCGTCGTGCAGCCATTGAATGACGTCGTGCGCGCGAGCCATGTCGACGTACACCGTGGTCTCGCCCCACACGACGTCGACGCGTCTCACAGCGGCGCCGAACGCCTCTTTGAGCGCGCCGGCGGAGGGATTCACGTCGCCGCCGCGATGCGCGACGTTCTTGCGCGTGACCGGCAATCCAGCCGGATCCCCGGACGCAATCGCGCTGCCGGCGATGACCGGCGTGAACGTCGGCTTTCCCGGGTCGTTGCTCACAGGCCGGAGCGCGTTTGATGGACCGAGTTGCCGAACGGCTCGGACAGCTCGTCGATCACGTGGGGCTCGAGGTAGAGCTGGCTCTTGGGATCCGGCTCGAGCTCGTTGCGCAGCGATTTATCGCTCGAACGCTCGTTCTCGACTTTCTTCTGAAGCATCATGATGCCGTAGATCAGCCCTTCCGGGCGCGGCGGACAGCCGGGGACGTAGACGTCGACCGGGATGATGTTGTCGATGCCTTGCACGACCGCGTAGTTGTCGAAGATGCCGTTGCCCGACGACGCGCACGCGCCCATCGAGATGCACCACTTGGGTTGCGGCATCTGCTGCCAGATGCGGCGCAGCACCGGCGCCAGCTTGAACGGAACGCGGCCGGCGCAGATGAGCAGATCCGCCTGTCGCGGCGAGAACGCCTGGCGTTCCATGCCGAAGCGAGCCAGATCGTACTTGCTCGCCGCCGTGGCCATGAACTCGATCGCGCAGCAGGCGGTGCCGAACGGCATCGGCCAGAGCGAGTTTTTCCGTCCCCAGTTCACGAACGCGTCGAGGCGCGTCGTGATCCACGGCTCGTCGCTGTGCGTCTGGACGAGGCGTGATTCGGGCCGCGGGCTCAATCCCATTGCAGCGCTCCCTTCTTCCACACGTAGATGAAGCCGACGAGCAGGATGACGATGAACACGACCATCTCGCTCAGGCCGAATAACGAGAGATGTCCAACCGGGCAGATGTCGTTGACCAGCGGGACGCTACACGACAGCTGTCGGTAGTACGCGCCCCACGGGATCATGAACACCGTTTCGATGTCGAAGATGATGAACAGCACCGCCACCATGTAGAACTTCACGGAGAAGCGCTCGTGCGCGTCTCCGAGGGGCGGCATACCCGACTCGTACGGCGTCGATTTTACGGGGGTGGGTCGGGGGCGGAGCGTGAGGTGGGAGAGCCCCAACATCAGCACCGCATTCAGGATGACAAAACCGAGCAGAAGCAGGACGGGGAAATACGTGTGGAGCATCTCTCTCCCAACTTCGTGAAAAGTTTCACTAAGTCAGACCGAAAGTTATCGGAGCCCTGATTTCCAGTCTAGGGTCTGTGCCTTCGCGCATCGCTGTGCGAATTTTCCCGGCGCACGTTCCCGCGCCGCGGCGATTCGCTCGCCAATCCCTGCCCGGACGCGCCCAAACTCACATCTCTCCGGATTCGCCAACGATGATCATGTCCGATCGCTGGATCACTCGCATGGCCCGTGAAACAGGCATGATCGAGCCGTTCGAGGACCGGCAGGTCCGCAAAGGCGTCATCTCCTACGGCGTGAGCTCCTACGGCTACGACATGCGCGTCGCGCGCGAGTTTCGAATCTTCACCAACGTGATGAGCTCGATCGTCGACCCCAAGGCGTTCGACCCAAAATCGTTCGTCGAATACGAGGGCGACACCTGCATCGTGCCGCCCAACTCGTTCGCCCTCGCCCGCTCGGTCGAGTATTTCCGGATCCCGCGCAACGTGCTCACCGTGACCGTCGGCAAGTCGACCTACGCGCGATGTGGCATCATCACCAACGTCACCCCGTTCGAGCCGGAGTGGGAGGGCTTCGTCACCCTCGAAATCTCGAACACGACGCCGCTGCCGGCGCGCATCTACGCCAACGAAGGGATCGCCCAGGTCCTCTTCTTCCGCGGCGAGGAAGAGCCGGAAGTGTCGTACAAGGACAAGGGCGGGAAATATCAGAGCCAGGTCGGCGTGACCCTGCCGAAGCTCTGAGTCAGGCGAACGCCGCGCCGACGTAGAGCACGGCGAGCATCGCCACCACGATCAGTACCACCCAGATCAATAGGCTTACGCCCCGCGAACTGACGATTGCCGTCGGTCGGCCCGGCGGCGTTCGCCCTTCTGGGCTTGTGCCTCTGCCTTGGACGTACGTCGTCTTCTCGACGGCGTCCGCGCCGCCGAGCTGAGCCTCGGCGTCTCCATACAACTTTTCCGGAATCTGCCCGCCGTTCTCGCCGGGCCGCGGGTCCGTCATGCCCCAGCGCGGCTGCACGCGCCGCGCCAACATCCGCCTCTCAGCCGGTTCCACCGAGAACGCGCTCTTCCTTCGCGTGCATCGACGCCACGACAAAATCGCGGTTCATGCGCGCGATCACGTCGATGCTGATCTCTTTCGGGCACGCCTCCTGGCACTCGCCGTACAGCGAGCAGTGGCCGAACCCCTCGTCGTCCATCTGCGCAACCATGCGGAGCGCACGGCGGATTCGCTCCGGCTGCCCCTGCGGCAGCAATCCGAGATGCGAGATCTTGGCGGCTGTGAACAGCGATGCTGACCCATTGGGACACGCCGCGACACAGGCCCCGCACCCGATGCAAGCTGCCGCGTCCATGGCGTCGTCGGCCATGTCCTTCGGCACCGGGATGGTGTTCGCGTCTCGTGCGCCGCCGGTCGGCGCGGTAATGAAACCACCGGCCGCGATGATGCGGTCGAACGCACCGCGGTTCACGACCAGATCCTTGATCACCGGGAAGGCACGCGATCGCCACGGCTCGACGTGAACCTCGGCACCGTCCTCGAAGCTTCGCATGTGCAGCTGGCATGTCGCGGTGCCCGGCATCGGTCCGTGCGCAATGCCGTTGATCATCACGCCGCACGAGCCGCAGATCCCCTCTCGGCAGTCATGGTCGAACGCGATCGGTATCTCTCCGCGCTCGACGAGTCCTTCGTTCACGACGTCGAGCATCTCGAGGAACGACATGTCCGGACTGACGTCCTTCGCGTCGTACTTGACCATCGTGCCCGGCGCGTCCGGTCCGGACTGCCGCCACACATGAAGCGTGATGTTCACTTGTACGACCTCTGCGAAAGCGCAACGTTCTCGAACGCCAGCGGCTCCTTGTGCAGGATCGGCGGCTTCGCGTCGCCGCCGTACTCCCATGCGGCGACGTATGCGAACCTGTCGTCGTGACGCAGCGCTTCGCCGTCGGCAGTCTGGTGCTCGGTTCGGAAGTGTCCGCCGCACGACTCCTCGCGGTGCAGCGCGTCGATACACATCAGCTCGGCCAACTCGAGGAAATCGGCGACGCGCCCCGCATGCTCGAGTGACTGGTTGAGCTCCGCCCCGGTGCCGGGAACGCGGACATCGCGCCAGAACTCCTCGCGCAACTGCGGGATGAGCCGCAGCGCTTTCTCGAGTCCCGCCGCGTCTCGCGCCATGCCGCAGTACTCCCACAGGATGCGCCCCAGCTCGCGGTGGATCGACGTCACCGTTCGCGAGCCGTTGATCGACAGCAAGCGTTCGGTGCGCGCGCGCACCTCGTCTTCCGTCGCGCGAACCGCCGGGTTGTCGGCGGCCACTTGCTCGAGCTTGTTCGAGCCGAAGTAATCGCCGATCGTCAGCGGCACGACGAAGTAGCCGTCGGCAAGTCCCTGCATGAGCGCGCTCGCCCCGAGCCGGTTCGCGCCGTGGTCGGAAAAGTTCGCCTCGCCGATGACGTGAAGCCCCGGCACGGTGCTCATCAGGTTGTAGTCCACCCAGAGCCCGCCCATCGTGTAGTGCACGGCGGGATAAATCCGCATCGGGACTTCGTACGGGTTCTCGTCCGTGATGCGCTCGTACATCTCGAACAGATTGCCATACCGCTCGGCGATCTTGTCGCGGCCGAGTCGCTTGATCGCGTCGCCGAAGTCGAGATACACACCACGGCCGCCCGGCCCGACGCCGCGTCCTTCGTCGCACACTTCCTTCGCCGCGCGCGACGCGATGTCACGCGGCGACAGGTTGCCGAAGCTCGGATATTTGCGCTCGAGGTAGTAGTCGCGGTCCTGCTCCGGAATGTCTCTTGGCCGCTTCGCGCAGTCTTCCTTTCGCTTCGGGACCCAGACGCGGCCGTCGTTGCGCAGCGACTCACTCATCAGCGTCAGCTTCGACTGATGTTCGCCGCTCACCGGAATGCACGTCGGATGGATCTGTGTGAAGCACGGATTCGCGAACGCGGCTCCGCGCTTGTAGGCGCGCCAGATCGCCGTGACGTTCGACCCTTTCGCATTCGTGGACAGGTAGAAGACGTTCCCGTAGCCGCCGGTGCCGAGGATGACCGCGTCGGCGAGATGGGTCTCGATCGCTCCGCTCACCATGTCGCGCGTCACGATGCCGCGCGCTCGGCCGTTCACGACGACGACATCGAGCATCTCGGTGCGCGGGTACATCGTCACGCCGCCGCGCGAGACTTCCTTCTCGAGCGCCTGATAGCAGCCGAGGAGAAGCTGCTGGCCCGTTTGTCCGCGCGCGTAGAATGTGCGCGACACCTGCGCCCCACCGAACGATCGATTGGCCAGTAGTCCGCCGTACTCACGCGCGAAGGGCACGCCCTGCGCGACACATTGGTCGATGATGTTCACGCTGACTTCCGCGAGACGGTACACGTTCGCCTCGCGCGAGCGGAAATCACCGCCTTTGATCGTGTCGTAGAACAGCCGGTAGATGCTGTCGCCGTCGTTCTGGTAATTTTTCGCCGCGTTGATGCCGCCCTGCGCCGCGATGCTGTGCGCGCGCCGCGGCGAGTCCTGGAAGCAGAAGCACTTGACGTTGTATCCGAGCTCGCTGAGGCTCGCCGCCGCCGCGCCGCCGGCGAGTCCCGACCCGACGACGATGACCGTGTATTTCCGTTTGTTCGCCGGGTTCACCAGCTTCATCTCGAAGCGGTGCTTGCTCCACTTCTCGACGAGCGGCCCGGAAGGAGTCTTCGATCGCAATTCCATGGCTGCCGTTACCTGATGAAGCCGGCGACAACGCCGAGCGGAACGAGCGTGAAGCCGAGCCAAACGATGACGGCGACGGCAAGCGCGAGGCGCCGCCGCAGCGGATTCACCGCCGTCTTCGCGTACCCCAGCGTCCGGATCGAGCTCCACGCGCCGTGATACAGATGCAGGCCGAGGAACACCATCGCGATCAGGTAAAACGCCGTGACCCACCAAATTCGGAAGCTCGCGACGATGTTGCCGTAGACATCCTTGTCGCCGCGGAGGTCGATCATCCCGCGTGAGCCGCTGGGGTCGATCGTTTCCGTCGTGAAGTGCAGGATGTGGAAGACGATGAAGACGAGGAGAAGCACGCCGCCCCACTTCATCGTGCGCGAGGCGAGCGTCGACACCTGCGGCTCGCGATGCTGGTAGGCGACGGGTCGCGCCGCGCGCGATCGCATCGTCAGCTGATACGCCATCATCACGTGCAGAATGACCGCGACGATCAGCACGACCCGCACCACCCACAACAGCTCGTTCAGCGGACCATGCAGCATCGCGCTATACGCGTTCAACTTCGCCTGCCCGACGAACGCCTGAAGATTTCCCGCGATGTGGAGGAGCACGAAGCCGATGCCGATCAGCCCCGTGACCCCCATGATGACCTTCTTGCCAATCGTGGAGCGGTAGAACGTTGTGACAGCGTTGCCACTCACAGCTTCACGGCGCGCATCGGCTCGCGGACCGCCTCGGCGCTCTTCTCGAGCGCGGTGCGCTCGTCGGCGGTGAGCTCCACTTCGATCACGCGCTCCAGGCCTTTGCGACCAAGTTTGCACGGCACGCCAAGGTAGAGGCCATTCATCCCGTACTCGCCCTCGAGCCAGGCCGCGCACGGCAGAATGCGCTTCTGATCGTTCACGATCGCTTCAGCCATCTGCACCGCGCCCGCCGACGGCGCGTAGTACGCCGAGCCCGTCTTCAGGTGCTTGACGATCTCGGCACCGCCGTTGCGCGTGCGGTCGACGATCGCGTCCAGCTTGCCCTTGTCGATGAGCTGCGTGATCGGGATCCCGCTCACGCTGGTGTACGAGATGAGCGGCACCATCGTGTCGCCGTGCCCGCCGAGCACCATCGCCTGAATGTCGCGCACGGAGACGTCGAGCGCCTCGGCGAGGAACGCGCGATAACGCGCCGTGTCGAGCACGCCCGCCATGCCCAGTACGCGCTCGCGGGGAAAGCCGGTGACCTGCTTCGCGACGTAGCACATCACGTCGAGCGGATTCGAGACGACGATGATGATCGCGTTCGGCGAGCTCGCCTTCACCTGCTCGGCGACTTGCTTGACGATGCCTGCGTTCGTGTTGAGCAGATCGTCGCGCGACATTCCCGGCTTGCGCGCGATGCCCGCGGTGATGATCACGATGTCGGAGCCCGCGGTCTCGTCGTAGCCGTTCGCGCCGATGACCCGCGAATCAAAGCCTTCGATCGGAGCGGACTGCCATTGGTCGAGTCCCTTGCCCTGCGGAACGCCTTCGACGACGTCGACCATCACGACGGTGCGAGCCAGCTCTTTTTCCGCTACACGCTGCGCGGTCGTCGCGCCGACGTTGCCGGCACCGACGACCGTGATTTTGTTGACCATGTTGGGTTCGTTGGGTGAAGAGTACGAGCGAAAACTAACGGAGCCCGGGATCCGCTGTCATCCTGAGCGAGCGCAGCGAGCGATGACAGCTGGCAACCGCCCGGCGACCGCAAACTGTGGATGCTCGTGGAGCCTTCTTCTCATGTCTCGTCTCTCGCGGCTGAGGCCTCGATGCTGGACTCACAGTGAGCCCTGAGACGTCAGCTTGGGCGCGATAGGCCTTCGCAGTCAATCTGACGTCTCGACGCTGACAGCGAGTCCAGCATCGAGGTGTGAGGGTCGAGATTGCGAGACGTGAGGAGAGGTCCTCTATCCCCCGACCTGCGACAGTGCGCGCAGGCCGCCGATTTTCATCTGCAGCAGCTCGTGCTCCTTCGGCTTCTCGGCGAGCGCGCGGCGAAAGTGAGCTTCGAGTGGCTCGCCGGCGCGGAGCGGCGTGCGAAGGTCCACCTCGTGGTCACCGAACAAACAGGTGCGCAGTCTCCCGTCCGCTGTGAGTCGCACGCGGTTGCATGACGCGCAGTAGGTGTGCGTCATGGGCGTGATGACACCGATGCTTCCCGCGGCGTCCGCCCACTGGTAGTACGCGGCCGGTCCGTTCCCGCGTGGCGGCCCGGCGGTCGGCGTGAGGGGAGCGATCGCGCGCAAACGCGCGAGAATCTCGTCGCTCGGCACCACATGTTCCCACGTCAGCGCGCGGAGATCACCGACGGGCATCAGCTCGATGAAGCGCACGTGCCACGGATGATCGATCGTCAGTCGCGCCATCGCCTCGATCTCATCGTCGTTGATGCCGCGCATCACGACCATGTTCAGCTTGATCGGCCCGAGACCGGCGTCCTGCGCGGCGCGCGCCGCGCGCACCGGATCAAACCCGAGGTTGCGACGGGCGATACCGGCGATGCGTTCCGCGCGCAGACTGTCCACGCTCATGTTGACGCGATCCAATCCCGCTTCACGCAGGAGCGGCGCGATCTCGGGAAGACGAACGCCATTCGTCGACAGCGCGATGTCCGTGATCTCCGGAATCGCGCGCAACATGCGAACGAGCTCGTGGATCTGCGGACGGATCGTCGGCTCGCCGCCGGTGATGCGTAGACGTCGCAACCCGAGCGGAGCCAGTTGTGCGACGACGTCGTGGATTTCCTCGTACGACAGAATCGCCGACTTGGGGAGCCACTGCATTCCCTCCTCGGGCATGCAGTAGACGCAGCGGAAGTTGCAGCGGTCCGTGACCGAGATGCGCAGGTATTCAATGCGCCGGCCGAACTGATCCTGGAGCGCATCGCCCGTTGTCGCGAGGCCGGGTTCGTTGCTCACGGCTGTGCCCTCGTCTCGGCTTTCACCATGGCTGCTTCGCCATCGGGCGCTCGCTTCGAACCGTCGGCGGCGACCCACTCGCGCGTACCGTCGACGTAATGCTCGAGCTTCCAGATCGGCACCCGCTTCTTGAGCTCCTCGATGATGTAGCGATTCGCCTCGTATGCCTTGCCTCGATGCGGATGCGCCACGGCGATCGCAACGCTCGCCTCACCAAGCCCGAGCGTTCCAAGTCGATGCTCCACCACGATGTCCGTCGTACCGAAGCGCGACGATGCTTCGCGAACGATGTCGGAAAGCTCGCGCTCCGCCATGCTGCGATACGCCGTGTAGTCCATCCCGTTCACGTCGCGTCCGTCGTTGGTTTCGCGAACCGTACCGACGAACAAGAGCGTCGCGCCATTGGTCACGCTCGCGACTTCCGCGACGAGCGCGGAAACATCGATTGCGCGTTCCACGATGGCGCTGCGCATCATCAACCGCCCGCAACTGGTGGAATGATCGCGACTTCGTCGCCGGCCGCGAGGACCTGGTCCCGTCGCGCGTAGCGTTCGTTCACCGCAATCAACGGCTCGGTCGGCAAGCGCGACGCACCGGGCAGTCGCTGGAGCGAAGTCAAAACGTCGCCGACGGTTGCGCCCTGCCCGAGCTCGAGTGGAATCGAGCTCGCTCCCAGTTTTTCAGCGTACGATGCAAACAGGAGGACGGTGATTGTCATCGAGAGGAAGAAAGCGCTTCCGAAGAATAACGACCAGAAAACCAAACGGCTCGACGCGGGACGCATCGAGCCGTTCATACACCGCCGGAAGTCATTACGCCTCCGACATTTCCTCCACATCGTCATCGTCGAAATCCGACACGTCGAGACCAGCGACCATCGCGCGCAACTCTTTGGACGGCTTGAACACGGGGACGGGGCGAGCCGAAACCTCGACGGGTGATCCGGTGCGAGGGTTCCGTGCCATTCGCGTCTTGCGGTGTCGAATCTTGAACGTACCGAAGCCGCGAACTTCAATGTTCTTTTGACTTTGCAGCGCTTCCTTGATCGACTCGAGAAACGCATCGACCACGCGGGCGCAGTCCTTCTTCGAGATCATCGGCCCAGCGGTCCGAGAAATCTGGGTCGTGACTCTTTCGACCAGGTCAGCTTTGGTCATTGAATGCCTCGTGTTCGGCCGCCAAGGAAGGGTGGCGGGAAGTGGCGACGATGACCGAACTTAGCGCCGTTAACTCTTATGTGTCAAGAGTTTGGCTCACCTGTCCCGGTGCCGGACTTGGCATGGTCCCGGACCGTTTCCATGAACTCATCGAAGAGCGGACGGCCATCGTGGGGGCCCGGCGCCGCCTCGGGATGGTACTGCACGGCAAAGATCGGCTTGCTCCGATGCCGAAGGCCCTCGACCGTCCCATCGTTCAGATTGACGTGCGTAACCTCGAGTTCGCTGGCTCCAGGAATCTCGTCCTCGGAACCCTGAACCGCGAATCCGTGGTTCTGCGAGGTGATCAGCACGCGGCCGGTCGCGATCTCTTTGACAGGGTGATTCCCGCCCCGGTGGCCGTAGGGCATTTTCGTCGTGCTAGCGCCGTACGTAAGCCCGAGGATCTGATGCCCAAGGCAGATCCCGAAGATTGGTGTATCCCGGTCGGCGAGACGACGCACCGTCTCCGGTGCGTATGACACGGCCGCCGGGTCTCCGGGCCCGTTGGAGAGGAAGACTCCGTTGGGCCGCAGCGAGAGCACCTGCTCCGCCGATGTCTTCGCCGGCACAACGGTGATACGGCAGTCGTGCTCGGCGAAGAGACGCAGGATGTTGCGCTTGATCCCGAAGTCGTACGCGACGATGTGATAGGGCGCCTCGGGATTCCCCCAGGCGTACGGCTCCTCGGTGGTCACGCGCGAGGCGAGGTCGAGACCCTCCATCGACGGACACGCGTCGAGCGCCAGCAGCGCTTCCCGATCCGGCTCGATTCCGGGCGCCACGACACCGCGCATGACGCCGATCGTCCGCAGGTGCCTGGTAAGGCGCCGCGTATCGACGCCTTCGAGCGCCGGAACCCCAGCGGCTTCGAGCCAGCTGCGAAGATCACCCTCGGCGCGCCAATTCGAGTAGGCGCGGGAGAGCTCTCGGAGCACGACACCCGCGATCTGCGGCGCCGCCGACTCGGGATCGGCGGTGTTCACCCCGTAGTTGCCGATCATCGGCGCGGTCATCACGACGATCTGTCCGCGATACGACGGATCGGTGAACACCTCTTGGTAGCCGCTCATGTTGGTCGTGAAAACGACCTCGGCGACCGTCGGGCTCGTCGTGGACGTGGCGAGCTCGCCGCGAAAAAGGGTTCCGTCTTCGAGAAGAAGGAACCCTGGTCGGACCTCGTCGCGAGTCACGATTCGGTTATGGCTTTTTCGGCGCCGGCGCTGTCGGTGCCGCGCCTTTTTTAGTACCGGAGGCGGCACCGGAGGCCGGCGCGTTGCCCGGCGGTTGGGTCGTTGGCGCCGTCGTGTTCGGGTTGGCCGGCGTCAGTCCAGGAACCGTGGGATTCGCTCCGCCGGTCACTGGCGCGGGCGCGCTCACCGGTGGCGGCGTGAAGGTCTGGTCGAGCACCGATTTTGGCGCGCGGCCGCGCGTCGAGGCGAGCGCAAGGAGGAACGACAGGCCGAGGAACAAACCTCCGCACCACCAACTCGCTTTCGTCAGCAGGTTGCCCGCCTGGCGCGTGCCGAGGAAAGAGCTCGCCGAGCTACTCACACCGCCGAACGACGCTGCCATTCCTCCGCCCTGTCCCGCCTGCATGAGAATGGCGGCGACCAGCAGGATACTGTCGAGAATCAGGAGGACCAGAAGCAGGGTGTACAGCATGGTGTAGTAACTCGAGGCGGCGAGATGTAAGCCTCAAATATCACGACACTTAGCACATCGAGTCAAGTGTTGCAGATGGCCAACCAGCTGTCGACCGCCAAGCTGGCGCCGCCGACGAGAAGCCCGTCGACGCCATCCGCGCCCAAAAGGGCTTTCGCGTTGGACGCGTTGACGCTGCCGCCATAGAGAACCGGGATGCCGGCCCCTTGCCCGCCCACTCGGTCCTCGAGGATCCGGCGAATCTCGCCGTGGACCTCGGATGCGTCACCGGGCGTCGCCGTTTTCCCGGTACCGATCGCCCAGACCGGCTCGTAGGCGATCGTCATGCTCGCGATCGCGTTGTCATCGAGCCGAGCGAGGCCCGTTGTCAGTTGGCGCTTCACGACGTCGAGTGTCTTTCCCGCTTCGCGCTCGGCGAGTAGCTCGCCGACGCAGAGAATTGGAATCAGACCGGCGCGCGTTGCAGCCCCGCATTTCAGCGCCGTCTGCTCATCAGTCTCACCGAAGACGTGGCGCCGCTCCGAATGTCCGACGAGTGCGTAGCGCGCGCCGGCCTCTTTCGCGATCGGCGCTGAGCTCTCACCCGTGAAGGCGCCTTTGTCTTCGGTCCAGATATTCTGGACTCCGACGCCCAAATCAGTGCGGCTTCCCAGCGCATGAACAACGGATGTAACAGACAAAGCCGGCGGGAAAAAAACTACGGTCCGATCGGCGTGCGGCGTCCAGCGCGCGGTGAAGGCGGCCATGAACGCGCGGGCCTGAGTCGGCCCGTGATTCATCTTCCAATTTGCCGCGAGAACCGGTCGCTGCATCGATTACTTGTCGTCGAGCGCCGCGACGCCCGGTAGAACCTTGCCCTCGAGAAACTCGAGCGACGCGCCCCCACCCGTCGACACGTGGCTCATCGCGTCTTCGAGTCCAAGCTCGGCGACTGCCGCCGCCGAATCGCCACCGCCAACGATCGTCGTCGCGCCGGCCTTCGTCGCTTTCGCCATTGCCTCGGCGACTGCGCGCGTGCCCGCGTCGAACGGCTTCGTCTCGAACACGCCCATCGGACCGTTCCACACAACGGTCTTCGCGCCCGCGATCACCGCGGCAAATTCGCCGGCCGACTTGGGACCGATGTCGAACATCGCCTCGCCGGCAGGGATCGCATCGCGTGAAACCGCGTGCGCGCCGCTCGCCAACTCGAGCGACGGTGCGACGCTCGCGTCAGTCGGCAGAACGAGCTTGTTCCCGCACCGCTTCAGCAGGTCCTTCGCCATCTCCACACGATCGGCTTCGACGAGCGATTTCCCCGTCTCGAGACCCATCGCCTTGAAGAACGTGCACGCCATCGCCCCGCCGATCACCAGCTTGTCCACCTTGGGCAGCAATTGCTCGATGACGTCGATCTTCCCCGAGATCTTCGCGCCGCCGAGCACGGCGACGAAGGGACGCGTCGGATTCTCCAGCGCGGCGCCGAGGTAGTCGAGCTCCTTCTGCATCAGCAGGCCGGCCACCGCGGGCTTGAGGTAGTGCGCGATGCCTTCAGTCGACGCATGCGCCCGATGTGCCGAACCAAAGGCGTCGTTCACGTAGAGATCACCCAGCTCGGCCAGCCCGCGCGACAATCGCTCGTCGTTCTTCTCTTCCCCGCCCAGGAAGCGCGTGTTCTCGAGGAGAACAACGCGTGCCGACGGTTCGTGCGTCTCCTTGATCGCTTCGTCGGTGTCCGTCGACTCGACGAAGACGACGTGCTCCTTGGGCATCAGTTCGGCGAGCCGGCGCGCGACCGGTTCCAGCGAGTATTTCTGGTCGGGCCTTCCCTTCGGCCGTCCCAGGTGCGAGAGCAACACCACACGCGCGCCGCGGTCGAGCAGGCCCTGAATCGTCGGCAGCGCGGCGCGGATGCGAGTGTCGTCGCCGACGCGACCGTTCTCGATCGGCACGTTGAAATCGACTCGCACGAGCGCGCGCTTCCCGCGCAGCTCGCCGTCCGACAGATCCCGGATTGTCTTCTTGTTCATCGATCGCGATCAGTCGCCCAGCCGCGCGGCCACGAATCGCAGCAGGTCGACGCAGCGTGAGGCGTATCCCCACTCGTTATCGTACCAGCCCGAAACCTTTATCAGAGTTCCGTCGACGACGTTCGTGCTCTTGGCGTCGAGGATGCATGAATGCGGGTTGCCGATGAAATCCGAAGACACGAGCTCTTCCTCCGTGTACTGGAGGACGCCAGCCATCGGCCCCTCGGCCGCGGCGCGAAACGCATCGTTGATCTGCGCGACGGTCACCGGCTTGTCGACGACCACGGCCAGGTCGGTGAACGACACGTCGGGTGTCGGAACGCGAATGGCGATACCGTCGATCTTGCCTTTGAGCTCGGGAAGCACGAGCGACGTCGCTTTGGCGGCGCCGGTCGTCGTCGGGATGATCGACATCGCCGCGGCGCGGGCGCGCCGCAGATCCTTGTGCGGCAGATCGAGGATGTTCTGATCGTTGGTGTAGCTGTGCACCGTGACCATCGAGCCGCGCACGAAACCGAAGTTGTCCTTCACGACCTTCACCATCGGCACGAGGCAGTTCGTCGTACACGACGCGTTCGAGATGATCGCGTGCTTGGTAGCGTCGTACTTCTGCTCGTTGACGCCCATCACGATGGTGATATCCTCACCCTTCGCGGGGGCCGAGATGATCACCTTCTTCGCGCCCGCGTCGATGTGCTTCTTGGCGCCGTCGGCACTGGTGAATCTGCCGGTGGACTCGAGCACGATGTCCACGCCGAGGTCCTTCCACTTCAGATTGGCCGGATCCTTTTCCGCGAAGACTTTGATCTCCGTGCCGTCGACGACGATCGAGCCGTTCTCCGTCGAGACGTCGCCTTGGTAGGTGCGATGCACCGAGTCGTACTTGAAGAGGTGCGCCAGGGTCTTGGTGTCGGTGAGGTCGTTGACGCCGACGAACTCGATGTCGGCCACGCCCTGCTGCTTCGCTGCTCGGAGAACCTGACGTCCAATCCGGCCGAAGCCGTTGATTCCTACGCGAATCGCCATACGTCCCATCCTCCCGATCGATCGATTGATTACAACCGGTCGCCCAACGCCGGCGCCCGGCCGAAGGTCACGAAACTCACAACGCGTGCACCGCCTTGGCAGAGCGCGGCAGCGCACGCGTTCAATGTAGCGGCGGTCGTCACCACGTCGTCGACGACGACCAGGTGTGCCCCGCGAAGCGGATTTCGCGCCGATGCCCGCGCGCGAAACGCGCCTGAAACGTTGCGGAGTCGCTCCCCTGGTGTCAATCGGGTTTGTGTCTCGGTATGACGAGCGCGCTCGAGCACGTCGTTCCACACCGGAACGTTCCAGTATCCCGACAACGCGCGGGCGAGTTCGAGACTCTGGTTGTAGCCACGCTCGCGAAGACGCTTGGCCGACAACGGCACCGGCACGAGCGCGCGACGCTCCTCGGTTACATCGACCGGCCAGCTCACCCGCGCCATGCGTCGGGCGATATCGTTCGCCGTGCGATACCAACCGCCGTACTTCAGAGCGTGGACGATGCCTAGCCCCGTGAATCCAGTGGCCCAGGCCGCGCTGCGCGCCGCGCGAACGTAGGGAGGCAACAGCGGACACCAGCGGCAGCGTTCGCCGTACGTGGGATGACCGCAGCGCTCACAGCAGGGCTCCGGCAGGAGCGGGATTCGAGCCCAACACGCTCCACAGATGAGCCCTTCGTCGCTTTTGTCGAGAAACCGCTCGCAGACCGGGCAGGCGCGCGGGAAAACGAGATCTATCAAAGCGGCTGCACCGGCGTGCAGCCGCGGCGTCAGCCAGAGTCGCCGCGCGCGGCTTGCCACATCGCCGATCGGTCCGGCGTCACGCCAAACCATCGCTCGAACGCGAACGCCGCTTGTTCGACGAGCATCGTGAGACCGTCCATCGCGCGCCGTCCACGCGACCGAAGTTCGCGAATGAACGCCGTCCCACCGCGGCGGTACACCAGATCGAGCACCGCGGCGCTGGGCGCGAGGAGCGCGATGTCGATTGGGAATTCATCGCTCGCCAAACCGACCGACGTGGCATTGACGACAAGATCGGCGCCCGCGACGACACCAACGTCATCGACCGATTGCACAGTGGGCCCGAATCGCTCGCACAGGAGGCGCGCACGTTCCGGCGTGCGATTGTAGACATGCACGACGGAACCGGGCCACGCTTCCGCAGCGGCGAGGACCGCCGCGGCGGCGCCGCCCGCGCCAAGAACGCCGACAGTCAGCTCACGTCGCGGTTCGTCCAGGCCGAGCAGCGCGCCGACCGCTGCCTCAAATCCCGGCACATCCGTGTTGTCTCCGCACAATTCCCCGTCGGCCTCGACCCACCACGTATTCACGGCACCTACTCGTCGGGCGAGCGGCGACAGGTCGTCGCACGCATCGTACATCCGCTCCTTGAAGGGCACCGTCACGTTACCGCCGACGTGCGGCTGGCGGAGGCGCGCCAGCGTCACCTCGAACGCGTCGGGCTCGATATCGACCGCCTCGTAGCGCCCCGCAATTCCCGCTGCCTCCAGGGCGGCGTTCTGAATGCGCGGGGAGAGCGAATGAGCGACCGGATGGCCGAGCAGCAGCAAACGCTTTGGGCCTTTCAGGGGGGGCCGACGCCTACGCCATGCTTCCGAGTCCGACGAACCGCTCACTGGGCGCCCGTGCTTCGCTCCGCGGTAATTCGGTCGAGAACGCGGCGAATCTCTTCCTCGAGCTCGTCCGCGGTCGCGCGGTAGACATCGAGCTCGGCACCGATCGGGTCGCTGATCGGCCGTGACGAGGCGCCGTGCGACGCGTAGTCGCTCAGCAAGTACGACCGCCCCGCTCCACCGAGCGCTTCGATCCGCTCGAGGTGGTGCGGTCCCATGGCGAGGATGAGATCCGCCTGCCGGACGAGATCGCGATTCAGCGTCTGCGCCCGATGGCCGCCGAGGTCCATGTTGCGCTCCAGGCCGACGAGGAGCGAACCGTCGCTGGCCGGCGCTCCGTCGTGCGCGCTGGTGCCGGCGCTCATTGCTTCCACGTCGGTGAGTCCGCGCTCGATCGCGATCTTCCGCGCGATCGCCTCCGACAGCGGGCTTCGACACGTGTTCCCCGTACAGACGAACAGAATTCTCATGCGCTCACGCATCTCCGATCAATGTCGGTACGCTCTCCCGCAACGTGGCCGCCGCGATCGCCCCCGGCCGTATCACCCGAGGGTGACGCCCGGTGCAGTCGACGACTGTCGACGGCTTGGACGGCGTCAGCGCGCCCCCATCGAGAACACGCAGCACTCCCCGCGCAACGGCGCCGCCCCACTGCGACAGAATCTCGGCGGCGCGCGTGGCGGGCGGAACCCCCGGCCGGTTCGCGCTCGTCGAGGTCAAGGCGTCGCCGTGCGCGCGTATCAAACGAGCGACGGCGGGATGACTGGTCCAACGCACCGCTACTCCGCCCTCCGGACCGCGTAGCCGGTCGGGAACACGGTGCTCGCCGCCCGGGAGAACGAGCGTCAACGGTCCTGGCCAGTGACGGGCGATGAACTGCGCGGCGTAGCTCGGCAAGCGCAGATCCAGCCGTTCGATCATGTCCGGGCCCGCGATGAGGAGCAGAAATGGTTTGCCCGGCGGGCGCCGCTTGAGGCGCACGAGGGCGTCCACCGAATCGCGGTCGATGCCTCCGCCGAATCCGTACACCGTTTCCGTCGGATAGGCGAGGACGCGACGGGAGGCAATCTGCTCGAGCGCCGGCCGAATCGCCGCCTCCACTTCCTCGGCCGACCAGAATGGAATCGAGAGGACGTCGGTCCTCATTCGGAAACTCTGAACAGCGCCTCGGCGCGTGCGAAATCCTCATCGTCGGTGATCTTGAGCGCGCGCTCGTTCCCGCGCACGACGACCACGGGAATGCCGAGGCGCTCACAAAGCGCGGCGTCGTCGGTCGCCGAGAGTTTCTCCGATCGCGCCCGTCGATGCGCGGTCACGATCGTCTCCCGCGGAAAGCCTTGCGGGGTCTGCGCGCGCCACAGCCGCTCCCGTTCGACGGTGCGCACAATGCGTCCGTCGCCGTCGACCTCCTTGAGCGTGTCGACCACCGGTAGCGCGGCGATCGCCGGGCGGCCGGCGCGGACCTCGGCGACCACCCGGTCGATCGTAGAATTGTCGACGAGTGGGCGGGCCGCGTCATGCACGAGAACGACCTCGGCGGCGTCGGGGAGATCTTCCAGCCCGTTCCAGACCGATTCGCTTCGCGACGCGCCGCCCGGCGCGATCATCAGGCGATCGACGTCGCATTGAAAGATCCACGGCGGCGGATCGGCGACGTGGCTGTCGGGCAACACGACAACGACGCCGACGACGTCCGGCCGCGCCATGAAGGTCTGGAGGCTGTGGAGCAGGACCGGCTTCCCCGCTACCCAGCGAAACTGTTTGAGCTCACGACCACCTGTGCGCGTGCTGCTTCCGCCGGCCACGATCACGACACCGACGTCGCGCGCCTGGTTCACGCGAACAACCGCTTTAAGAGATCCTGGATCGTTCGCACGCCGACGACGTCGACGTCGCGTAGGCCGCGCCGCGGCACACCACGCTCGGCGACGAACACCTGGCGCATCCCCATGTTCGTTGCTTCGGCGACGCGTCGCTCGACCTGCGATACCGGACGGACCTCACCACCCAGGCCGACCTCACCGATGAACACGGCGTCGGCTGGTAGCGCGCGATCGTAGACACTGGACGCGAGCGCCGCGGCAACGGCGAGATCGCCCGCCGGTTCCTGCAGTCGCACGCCGCCGACGACGTTGAGAAAGACGTCGAGCTGCGAGAAGGCGAGGCCGGCGCGTTTGTCGAGCACGGCGAGCAGGAGCGCGAGTCGTCTCCCGTCGAAACCGGTCGCGACGCGCTGCGGCGTTCCGAACCCCGCCTTCGCGGCGAGCGCCTGAATCTCCACCAGAATCGGCCGTGTTCCTTCCATCAGCGCGGTGACGGCGCTGCCTGACGCGTGGCTCGCGCGATCGCCCATAAACAGCTCCGATGGATTGGCGACGGGTTCGAGCCCGCTTTCCGACATGCGAAAGACGCCGATCTCGTCGACGCTGCCGAAGCGATTCTTCGTCGCGCGAAGGAGCCGGTGATCGAGCGTGCTCTCGCCCTCGAAGTACAGCACCGTGTCGACGATGTGCTCGAGAGTCTTCGGACCGGCGATCCCGCCTCCCTTCGTCACATGGCCGACGACGAACACGGTGGTGCCGCTCTCCTTCGCATAGCGCATGAGACGCGCGGCGCACTCGCGCACCTGCCCGACGTTGCCAGGCGCGCCCTCGAGGTCGGCCGTGAACACGGTCTGAATCGAGTCCACCATGAGAACGGAGGGTGACGCAGCCGCCGACGTCGCGAGGACGGTCTCGAGATTGGTCTCACTCAAGAGCGAGACGGCATCGGCGCCGCCGCCGAGTCGATCGGCGCGCAGTTTTACTTGGAGCGCGGACTCTTCGCCGGACGCATACAGCACCGACTGGTCGTTTCCTTCGAGCTTCGCCGCGATCTGCAAAAGCAGCGTGGATTTGCCGATCCCCGGCTCGCCGCCGATCAGGATCATCGAGCCCGGAACGATGCCGCCGCCCAGGACAAAATCAAATTCGTCGAGGCCCGTCTTCCATCGTTTGGCCTCGGAGCCGTTGACCTCGCGCAGTCGCGGTGTAGCGGCGACGCTACCGCCCTCGGCGAGTGATCGTGCTCCGGCGATCCGCCGCGACGATCCACCGCTTACCGCGACCTTGGACGCAACGATCTCCTCGACGAGCGTGTTCCACTCGCCGCACGTCTCACATCGACCTTGCCAGCGTGGATACTCGGCGCCGCATTCGGTGCAGCGATAGACGGTCTTCGTCTTCGGCATAATGAAAGTTACTCGTGAGTCGGGGTGCTCACGAATGGGCGTCGCGGGCGAGTTCCGAGTCACCGTCCGATTGCTCGACGGTGCGAATTCTCGCGCCGTGATTGGGCTCTCTATCGGGACGCTCTGCTGAACTACCTGACGCAGGGGCGCAGAGAGCGCAGAGAGCGCAGGGGCGCAGAGAGCGCAGGGGCGCAGAGAGCGCAGGGGCGCAGAGGAGCGCCGAAGGCGCTCAACACACCTCGCACCAGGAGCCCGGACGAACTTTTCTTTGGAACTGCGTTCGGGACACTAACGCGAGGCGTCCCGAGCGTCGTTCAAAAGATATTTCGGCTCGCGGCGCGC
>Ga0207674_10000602_pt1 | contig 47280 bp, 42 predicted proteins | sample KBSCornC72_FD_184303 | JGI IMG/M metagenome (GOLD analysis project Ga0207674, IMG submission 184303) | Corn rhizosphere microbial communities from Kellogg Biological Station, Michigan, USA - KBS Corn C7-2 (SPAdes) (version 2) | ecosystem: Host-associated > Plants > Roots > Rhizosphere > Soil ... | reverse complement strand
CCCCCTCCTCCCCCTCCGGCTCCGCCTCCGCCTCCGCCACCGCCACCGCCACCGCCAGTCCGGTGTCTGGTGCCGCGGGTCGTGGGTCTGAGGCTCACGGCGGCGAAGCGGAAGATCAGACGCGCGCACTGCTCGCTGGGGCGGGTGCTGCGCACGAAGTCGAGGCGAGTCGGGCGAGTGCTCCGACAGAGCCCAGCTCCCGGAGCACGACGTGCCCGCGGAACGAAGGTCAGGCTCGTCGTCGGCCGGCACTGACCGCGATGCGGAACGCCAACCGCGGAGCGAAGGCCCTGTCCGCCGTCGTCGCGCTTCTCGTGGTCGGCGGCGTGGCGAGGGCCGACGCCGAGGAACCCGGGATCTACGTCATGAACTCCGACGGAAGCGGGCGGGTGCAGCTGACCAGCACGCGCTTCGGCGATTTGCAGCCGGCCTGGTCGCCGGACGGAACGAAGATCGCATTCAGCCACGAAGGAGCCATCTCCGTCATGAACGCCGACGGGAGCGATCCTCACGCGGTGACGGCACCCGCAGCCGGCTATGACATGGTGCCTGCCTGGTCTCCGGACGGGAACACGATCGCGTTCGCGCGGTACTCGGGCCAGCCGAGCGGCGTGTTCGTCGTGAATGCCGACGGCAGCGGGGAACGGAATCTCGCAAGCACGTCCGGCCTGGACGGCGATCCAGCGTGGTCTCCCGACGGCACGAAGATCGCCTTCGACTCGAACCGTACGGGCGTCGTCGACATCTACGTCATGAACGCCGACGGTTCGGACCAGAGACCGATCGCCGCCAGTCCGCTCGGCGGCTCGGAGCCTGCCTGGTCGCCGGACGGCACGACGATCGCGTTCTCGAAATGGGTCGGCCCTCCGACCTACGACTACGACATCGCATTGATCGGTGTCGACGGAACCGGCGAGCGCCGCATCACCAACGATGTCAACTTCGACTACAGCCCGAGCTGGTCACCGGACGGCAAGAAGATCGCCTTCGGACGCGCTTCGAGTGGGATCTTCGTCGTCGACGCGGACGGGACCGACCTCCACCAGCTTCCGACGGCCCCGAACGACGAGCAGCCGGCCTGGTCGCCCTCGGGCACGAAGATCGCGCTCGATTTCCGCCCGCCGCCGCCACCACCGGGGCCAGGTCCGCCTGGTCCACCGCCCCCTCCTCCGCCGGCTCCTGCTCCGCCGCCACCGCGTGTGGTGCGCTGCATCGTGCCGCGGGTCGTTCTCCTCAGGCTCGGCGCGGCTCGACGAAAGATCCAGAGGGCCCACTGCTCGGTCGGACGCATTCGACGGCAGCGAGCTCGGCGCTGGGTGGGCCATGTCGTCGCCCAGAAGCCGCGCGCACACACGAGGCACCGCCGCGGTTTCCGCGTCAGCCTGGTCGTCGGCCGCCGCTGACGCCCGACCAGACGTTCCGCTAGCCTCGTCGCGGGTCAGATGCTGCGCAGAATCGTGATCGCCGCCCTCATCGCGGGCGTCTTCGTGCCGAACGCCGGCGCGGCCGGCACTGCGCTCGCCCCCGGGATCACGTACACGCGGCAACTCATCTTCACGCCGCACGGGCCCGAGGTCGTCCACGTCATGACCGTTCCCAAGCCCGGCGGCCTCTACGCGCTGCACCCGGTGCTCTCGAACGGAACGGTCGTCAACCGCGAGACGGTGACGTCGATGCAGAAACGCCTCTCGTCGAGCGCGACCGTCGGCGGCGTCAACGCCGATCTCTACACGTGGAACGACGGCACCCCGGACGGGATGTTCATGGACTCGGGGCAGCTGACGACGGCGCCGCAGCCTCACCGCTCGACGGTCGGCGTGACGACCGACGGCCGCCTGCTCGTCGACCAGGTCGCGATGATCGCCACCTGGCAGGGCTCGAGCCAGCGGCGTCCGATGACGGGGCTCAACCAGCCGGCCGGCCCGGAAGGCGTCTCCCTGTTCACCTCCGCGTGGGGCTCGGTGACACCACCGGCGAACGACACGATCGAGGTCGTGCTCAACTCGTTCCCGCCGGTGGCACCGCTCACAGACTTGACGGGAACGGTTGTCGCGGCGAAGCCCGCGGGCGGGACGGCCATACCGCCCGGCGGAGCGGTGCTCGTCGGGCGCGGAGCATCCGCCGGACGGCTCGCGACCGAGGCCCAGGTCGGACAGCAGATCACGGTCCGCATCGTCCTTCGTCCTCAGTGGAACGGCGTCGCCGACGCGGTCGGCGGCGGGCCCCTCATCGTCCGGGATGGTCGGCCCGTCTTCCGCGCTGGCGAGCAGTTCACGGGCACGCAGCTCTCGCTCCGCCGCGCGCGAACCGCAGTCGGCCAGCGCGCCGACGGGAAGATCGTCCTCGTCGCGGTCGACGGAGCGCTGCCCGGCTACAGCACGGGAATGACGAACTTCGAGCTCGCCCAGCAGCTCGTTCGCCTCGGCGCCGTGACCGCGAGTGCGCTCGACTCTGGCACGTCGACGACGATGGCGTTCGACGGGAAGCTGATCAACCGCCCGTCCGACCCGGCCGGCGAGCGCGGAGTCGCCGACGGCCTGTTCGTCTTCTACTACGGGGTCCAGGCGCCTTCGCCCACGGCCGACGTCGTCTCCCCGAACGGCGACGGCATCGACGAGGCGCAGCAGCTCAGCTTCAAGGTCGTGCGCCCGTCGACCGTGACGGCGAGCCTCCTCGGGCCCGACGGAGTCGCGCGCCAGACCCAGACCGGACACCGCGACCCGGGCACGTACACGCTCGACTGGAACGGCCGCACCGCTCAGGGCACGCCGGAAACCGAGGGACGCTGGCGCTGGGTCGTGGACGCCGTCGACGACCGCGGACAGCAGTCGCACGCGGAGCGGGCCTTCTACCTGAACACCACGCTCGGCTACCTGCGGGTCAGCCCGTCGCGAGTGGTCGTCCGCAAGCGCGGCGGGGCGCTGCGGGTCGGTTTCCGCCTGGCCCATCCCGCGACGGTCACGCTCACGATCCGCACCGTCAGCGGCGCGAAGGTGCAGACGGTCCGCCGCAAGCTCCGGGCAGGGACGACGAGCATCCGCTGGAACGGGCGCTATGGAAGCGGCATCCGCGCGTTCTCGGGCCCGTACGTCGCCAGCGTGCGCGCGGTCAACGCCTTCGGCCCGACCTCGCTCGAGCGCCGGTTCCGCGTGCTCCGAGGCCGCTAGACCTTATTTGCAACCTGTAAATTCGTCGTTCCGCGGAGCCGCCGTGCGCTAGCGTCCCGGCGGTCCGTGCTCCGCAGAACTGCCATAACTGCCCTGCTCTTTGCGGTACTTGCGGCTCCCGCGCACGCCGGCAAGGTCTCGCTCATGCCCGGCGTGTCGTACGAGCGCCAGGTCCAGTTCACGCCGCACGGCCCGGTCGTCTTCCACATCCTGCGCGCGCCGCGGCCGGGCGGCCTCTACGCGCTGCGCCCGTTGCTCTCGAACGACACGCTCCTCGGTCGCGAGACCGTGACGTCGATGCAGAGGCGCGCGCTGGCGAGCGCGAACGTCGCAGGCGTCAACGGCGACCTCTTCACCTGGGACGAGGGCCTCCCGAGCGGGATGCTGATGCAGTCCGGCGTGCTCGAGGCGCCGCCGCACCCCAAGCGCTCGACGCTCGGCATCACCGACGACGGGAGCCTGATCATCGACCGCGTGACCATGCTCGGCACGTGGCAGGGGTCCGGCCCGAGGAGAGCGCTGAACGGCCTCAACCAGCGTCCGGGCGCGCAGGGCATCTCGCTCTTCACCCCGGTCTGGGGCGAGAACACGCCGACCGCGAGCGGCACGGTCGAGGTCGTGCTCGAGCCGATGCCGCCCGCAGCGCCCTTCACCGACCTGACGGGGACCGTGATCGACATCAAGACCGGAGGCGGCACCCCGATCCCGCGTGACGGAGCGGTCCTCGTCGCCAGAGGCAGCGCCGCGAACCGGCTTGCAGCCGAGGCCGTGCTCGGCGGATCGATGATCGTCAGGCTCGTGTTGCGCCCGCAGTGGGGCGCCGTGGTCGACGCGATCGGCGGCGGCCCGCTCATCGTGCGCGACGGCCAGCCGGTCTTCGCAGCGCTCGAGGACTTCGCGCCGAGCCAGATCGACCCCCGCAACCCGCGCACCGCAGTCGGCCAGCTCGCCGACGGACGGATCGTGATGGTCGCGGTCGACGGTCGGCGCTCCGGCTACAGCGTCGGGGTCTCGACCTTCGAGCTCGCCCAGCAGCTCGTCCGTCTCGGCGCGGTAACTGGAACAGCGCTCGACTCGGGCGGCTCGACGACGATGGCGTTCAACGGCAAGCTGCTGAACCGCCCGTCGGATCCGGGCGGCGAACGCGCGGTCTCGGACAGTCTCAACGTCTTCTACTACGGCGTCGTCGTACCGCAGGCGCCGAAGCCGGTGCTCTCGCCGAACGGGGACGGTGTCGCGGAAACGCAGACGTTGACCTACAAGCTCGTGCGCCCGTCGACCGTGACCGCGAGCCTGGTCGGCCCCGACGGCATCCCGCGTCAGACCGAGACCGGCCAGCACGACCCCGGCACGTACCGCACCGCGTGGTCGGGCCGGACCCCCGACGGAGTGGCGGAGCCGGAGGGGCGCTGGCGCTGGGTCGTGAACGCGCTCGACGACCAGGGACAGCACTCGAAGGTGGAGCGGCGGTTCTACCTGAACCGGACGCTCGGCTACCTGAAGGTCCGGCCGACGCGCGTCGTCGTCCACAAGCGCGGAGGCAAGCTGCGGGTCGGCTTCCGGCTTGCGCACCCGGCGGTCGTGACCCTCACGATCCGCAACGCGCGCGGCGGCCGCGTGAAGACGATTCGGCGCAGGCTCGGCTCCGGTGGACGCACGATCCGCTGGGACGGGCGCTACGGGAACGGCGTCCGCGCATACACGGGCACGTACTCCGCGACCGTGCAAGCGGCGAACTCGTTCGGGCCGACGCAGCTCGAGCGGCGCTTCCTGGTGAAGAGGGCCAAGCGCTAGCCAGCTAGATTCCCGCGGGTGCTGCTGGCGTCCGTCTCCGACACCCTGACCACGTTCATCGGCGATCACGGCCTCTACGCCGTGTTCGCGCTCATGCTCGTCGACTCGGTCCTCCCGGCTGCGAGCGAGCTCGTGATGCTCTACGCGGGCGTGCTCGCCTCCGGAGCGCTGTCCGGTCAGGACGTCGTCCTCTTCGGACACCGGATCGACTCGCACTTCTGGGGCTACGTCGCGGTCGCGACAGCGGGCGTCGCCGGCCAGACGGTCGGCTCGATCATCGGTTGGGCAATCGGGCTCTACGGCGGACGGCCCCTCGTCGAACGGCACGGCCGCTGGCTCCATCTCGGGCCCGAGAACCTCGACCGCGCGGAGCGCTGGTTCGACCGCTGGGGCGACTGGGCCGTCTTCCTCGGCCGCATGACGCCGGTCGTGCGCTCGTTCGTCTCGATCCCGGCCGGTCTCGCGCGCATGCCACTCGGCCGCTTCACGCTCTACTCGGTGCTCGGCACGATCCCCTGGTGCTTCGGAATCGCGGGCGCCGGCTGGGCCCTCGGCTCGAGCTGGCATCGCTTCCACGACGACTTCCGCTACGTCGAGGTGGCCGTCGTGGTCGTCGCCCTCGCGCTCCTCGTCTGGTATCTCCGCCGCAGGCGGGCGACTAAGATGGGCCGGCGTGCCTCAGATCCCGCTCGTTGACGTCAAGGCGCAGTACGCGCCGTTCAGGGACGAGCTGAAGGAGCGAATCGCCGACGTCCTCGACTCGGGGCGGTTCATCCTCGGCCCGAACGTGCGCGCCTTCGAGGAGGAGGCGGCGTCCTACCTCGGCGTGGCGCATGCGATCGGGGTCGCGAACGGCACCGACGCGCTCGTGATCGCGCTCGACGCGCTCGACATCGGGCCCGGTGACGAGGTCATCTGCCCGAGCTTCACGTTCTACGCGACCGCGGAGTCGATCGCCCGCCGCGGCGCGAAGCCGGTGTTCGTCGACATCGACGCGCGGACGATGAACCTCGACGCGGCCGACGTTCGCGAGAAGGTGACCGACCGCACGAAGGCGATCATGCCCGTTCACCTCTTCGGGCGGCCCGCGGCACTCGGCGAGCTGGCCGACCTCGGCATCCCGATCGTCGAGGACGCGGCCCAGGCATTCGGCGCGCAGGGCGCGGGTACGACGGGAGTGGTGTCGACCTACAGCTTCTTCCCGACCAAGAACCTGTTCGCGCTCGGCGACGGCGGGCTCATGACGACGAGCGATGAGGGGCTCGCGGAGCGCATCCGCCTGCTGCGCTTCCACGGCTCGAAGGCGAAGAAGGACTTCGAGCTGATCGGCTACAACTCGCGACTCGACGAGCTCCAGGCCGCGGTGCTGCGGCTCTTCCTGCCGCACGTCGAGGAGTGGAACCGGCTTCGGCGCGAGGCCGCGGCCCGCTATGCGGAGCTCGGCCTCGGCGACGTGTGCGAGCTGCCCGAGGACGAGCCGGGCCACGTCTACCACGTGTACGTCGTGCGGTCGGCCGAGCGCGACCGGATCAGCGAGCACCTCGGATCTGCGGAGATCGCGTCGAGCACGTACTACGAGACGCCGCTCCACCGTCAGCCGGCGCTACGTCAGTTCGGGCAGGCGGACAGCGACCTTCCGGAGACCGAGCGCGCCGCGCGCGAGAACCTCGCTCTTCCGATGTGGGCCGGGATCGGCGCCGACGTGCAGGAGCGGGTCGTCTCGGCCGTAAGAGAGGCTGTATCCCTGGAGGCGGTTCGATGAGATTGCCGGTCAACCGGCACCGGATCTGGCAGATGGTCGCCGACGGCGTCCTCATCGCCGTCGCGTGGCTGCTCGCCTTCCAGCTGCGCTTCGACTCGATCGAGAAGATCCCGCCGTTCTACGACAAGCTCATCGGCTGGCAGACGGTGCTGCTCGTGGTCGCGATCAAGCTCGCGGTCTTCACGGCTTTCGGGTTCTACAACCGCTGGTGGCGCTACGTCTCGACGCGTGACATGTGGGGCGCCGCGCGAGGGGTCACGGTCGCCTGCCTCGCCGCGAGCCTCATCGTCTACTTCTTCCCGCCTGCGGACACCGCTCGCCTGCCACGCGGGGTGGCAATTCTCGACTGGCTGCTCCTGCTCGCGCTCGTCGCCGGCTCGCGGCTGCTCGCGCGAACGATCTTCGAGCGGCCGGGTGCGGGCAGCCTCGTCGCGCGCGGGAAGGAAGTGATCGTCGTCGGCGCCGGCGACGCGGGTCAGCTCGTGATCCGCGAGATGCAGAAGTCGCGGGCGCTCGGGTACACGCCGATCGGTGTCGTGGACGACGACCCGCGCAAGAAGAACCTGCGCCTCCACGGCGTCCGCGTGCTGGGGACGACCGAGGAGCTGCCGCACATTCTTCGCGACAACCGGCCCGACGAGCTCCTGATCGCGATCCCGTCCGCGGCGGGCGACGTCCGCCAGAAGGTCGTCGAGCACGCACGCGACGCACGCGTGCCCGTGAAGACGCTGCCGGCGTTGTACGAGCTGATCTCGGGCGACGCCAACCTCGCGGCGCAGATCCGGCCCGTGCAGGTCGAGGACATCCTGGGCCGAGAGCCGATCGACGTCGACTTCGCGGCGATCTCCGAGTACCTGCGTGGCGAGACGGTGCTCGTCTCGGGTGCGGGCGGCTCGATCGGCTCCGAGCTCTGCCGGCAGGTCGCGCGCGCGGGCGCGTCCCGGCTGATCCTCGTCGACCAGGCCGAGTCGCCGCTGTACGAGATCGAGCGCGAGCTCGTGGACGACCGCAACTTCCCGGCGGGCGTGCCGGTGATCGCGGACGTGGGCAGCCACGAGCGGCTGCGTCAGGTGTTCGAGCGTTACCGGCCGACGATCGTCTTCCACGCCGCCGCGTACAAGCACGTGCCGATGATGGAGGCGAACCCGCTCGAGTCGGTGCGGAACAACGTGCTCGGGACGAAGGTGGTGGCCGAGGTCGCGGTCGAGTTCGGCGCGCGACGCTTCGTGCTCGTCTCGACCGACAAGGCGCTGAACGCGCAGGCGGTCTACGGGCAGTCGAAGGCGTTGTGCGAGTGGATCGTCGAGGCGTACGGCGCGCGAGACGACGTCTCGACGCGGTTCGTGGCCGTGCGCTTCGGGAACGTGCTCGACTCGGCCGGCTCGGTGATCCGGATCTTCAAGCGCCAGATCGCCAAGGGCGGGCCGGTGACGGTCACGAACCCCGAGATGACGCGCTACTTCATGACGACCCCCGAAGCCGTGTCGCTCGTCATCCAGGCCGGCTCGATCGGGGGCCGCGGCGAGATCTTCGTCCTCGACATGGGCGAGCCGGTCAAGATCCTCGACCTCGCGCACAACATGATCCGGCTCTCGGGCAAGGAGCCGAACCGCGAGATTCCGATCGAGTTCATCGGGGCACGGGCCGGCGAGAAGCTGCACGAGGAGCTGTGGAGCGAGGACGAGGTCGTCGCGGACACGAAGCATCCGAAGATCAAGCGCGCACGGCGGGCTCCGATCGACGGCGTCTGGCTCGAGGAGGAGCTGGCCGCGCTCGAGCAGCTGGTGGCCGCGGGGGAGACGCTCGAGGTCGTGTCGCGTCTGTCCGCGATGGTGCGCGCGCCACAGCGGGTCGGCGCTCCGCAGGCCGACTCGGTCTCGGAACAGACGCTGCACTGACGCCGTCTCTCAGCGGTGACGACTCGTACAGATGGCCCCGCCCGGAGCGCACGGGCTGCGACGCAAACTCGGCGCTGACCTGACACGGAGAACGTCGCGTGCCCCGAGTAGGGTGGGCCGGGTGTTCGCGGGGCTGAATCCTGAGCAGCGGCGCGCGGTCGAAGCCGTCCGCGGGCCCGTCTGCATCCTCGCCGGCGCGGGCTCGGGGAAGACGACGACGATCACGCATCGCGTCGCGAATCAGGTCGAGAGCAGGGCTTTTCGCGTCGACGAGATTCTCGCCGTGTCCTTCACGGACAAGGCCGCAGGTGAGATGCGCGGCCGCCTCGACCAGCTCGGTGTCGCCGGGGTGCGCTGCTCGACCTTCCACTCGGCCGCCCTCGCGCAGCTGCGCTTCTTCGCCGCCGAGCCGCCGAAGCGGATCCTCGCGTCGAAGGCGCTGCCGCTCCGTCACATCGGAAACTCGCTGCCGCGGCCGTATCGTTTTCGCCCTGCGGCCGATCTCGCGACCGAGGTCGAGTGGGCGAAGAACCGCCGCCTCGCGCCCGACGACTACCAAAGCGCGCTCCAAGGGTCGCTCGGCGACCACGAGCCGCCGATCCCGCCCGACCTCATGCTTCGCGTCTACCGCGAGTACGAGCGGCGCAAGGTCGACCAGGGCTGGGTCGATTTCGAGGACCTGCTCGAGCTGACGATTCGGCTCTTCGACGCTGACGCGGGAGCTCTGGAGCAGGTGCGCGACCGCTACCGCGCCTTCACCGTCGACGAGTACCAGGACGTCAACCTGCTCCAGCAGACGCTCCTCGACCGCTGGCTCGGCGAGCGCGACGAGCTCTGCGCGGTCGGCGACGACTACCAGTCGATCTACGCGTTCACCGGCGCGAGCCCCGAGTACCTGCTCGCGCTGCCGCAGCGCTTCCCGCACGCGACCGTCGTCAGGCTCGAGGAGAACTACCGCTCGACGCCCGAGGTGCTCTCGTTCGCGAACCGGCTCGTCCCGAAGCTCGGCGGCGCCGAGAAGGTGCTGCGTGCGACCCGTCCCGCAGGGCCGGAGCCCGTCACGCGCTCGTTCGCGGAGCCGGCGCTGGAGGCCGGATTCCTCGTCGAGCGGATCCGCGAGCTCCATGTGAGCGGCACGCCGTACGAGGAGATGGCGATCCTCTTCCGCACGAACGCGCGCTCGGCTGACTACGAGGAGGCGCTGCACGACGCCGAGATCCCGTCCCAGGGCGCGGCGCTCCTCAGCCGCGATGCCGCAAAGCAGTTGCTGAAGGCGCTGCGCGGCCGGCCCCTCTCGGACGTTCGCCGGATCGCGCGCGACCAGGGCCTGCTGGAGACGATCCCGGACCGGCTCGGGGAGCGTGAGGTGACGCGCCAGAACGACCTCGCACGACTCGTCAAGCTGGCCGAGGAGTTCGACGGCGACACGGATGAGTTCGTCGCCGACCTCGAGGAGCGCTTCGGCTCGCGTGCCGGCCGAGGTGTCCACCTCCTGACCTACCACCGCGCGAAGGGGCTCGAGTTCGAGGCGGTGTTCCTGCCGCGGCTCGAGGAGCGGGAGCTGCCGTCGAAGCTCTCCAAGACAGCGGCCGCCGTGGCCGAGGAGCGGAGGCTGCTCTACGTCGGGCTCACGCGGGCGAAGCGCCACCTGACCGTGACGTGGTCCGGCAAGCCGAGCCGGTTCCTCGCCGAGCTCGACCTCCGCGCGCCTGCACCGAAGCCGGTCGAGCCGGACGACCCAGCCTACGAGACGCTCAAGGAATGGCGCCTGAAGACCGCCCGGGCCGAGGAGAAGCCCGCGTACGTGATCTTTCACAACTCGACGCTGGCCGAGATCGTGCGGAGAGCCCCACGCACGCGCGAGGAGCTGGCCGCGATCCCGGGCGTCGGGCCGGCGAAGCTCGAACGTTACGGCGACGCCGTACTAGCCGCTCTGGCGGGCTGAAAGCAGGAGATCGAGCAGGATCTGCGGGTCGCGTCGGACGCGCTCCGTCTCACCGGGCACGCGCTGCTCGAGCTCGAGCGCCCGCGGGTCGGTCAGCGGCCGCAGGCGCCCGTCGCGGATCAGCATCTCGTCGACGCCGCCGATACGCCCGCCGTAGGTCGTGTAGACGGGGACGCCGAGCGCGGCTGCCTCGCGGTTCATCGTCCCGCCCGCCGAGACGACGAGGTCGGCGAGCGCGATCAGGCTCTGCGCGTCGACGGCCCGGTCGGGCACGATCAGTGAGGGAAGCGCGAGGCTGCGCACGTAGTCCCGCTGCTCGGCGCTGCGCGGCAGGACGACCGCGTGCACGCCGCTCTCGCTCCCGACGTACGCCAGTAGGCGCGGGAAGAACGGGTTCGAGCGCCGGTGGTAGAGCGAGACGTCCGGCGGCGTGCGCACGACGACGAGGATCCGCTCTCGGCTGACGAGCAGCTCGTCGAGGACGCTCCGGTCCGGCTCGAAGTCGTAGAGGTAGTACTCCTCCTTGAGCCCCGGGTACTGCAAGAGCTTCGGCGGGCGCACGCCGAAGCGGGCCATGCGCTCCTCGGGGATCGCGTCGGGCACGACCACTCTCGTCGCCGCTCGGTCGCCGAGGTGGTGCTGGAGCGTCGCGTACTCGTAGTCGTGCGTCGTCGCGCTCGGGATGCCGAGGCGGCGTGCCGTGATCGTCAGCTCGTGGGAGCCATGCGCGAGGGCGATGTCGTAGCCGCGGCCCTTCGCATACTTCCTGAGCGCGCGCAGCCGCGACGTCAGGGCGAAGGCCTTGGCGACCCGTGACCGCCCGCCGTGAGCGCCGATCACCTCGGCGTCGATTTCGTGCCGCTCCAGGAGCTCGAGCGTCTGGGCGTAGTCGCGGGTCGTGACTTCGACCTCGTCGCCACGCTCGCGGAGCAGAGCGAGCAGTGGCCGGAAGACCAGCACGTGCGCCGGAGCAGAGATGTCGACCCAGACTTTCACTTGACGACTGCTTCGAGCCTCGGCTCCCTCAGCGCGCCCGGAGCGCGCTCCACGTGCCGCTCGTGCCACAGAGTGAACGCGAGCAGGCCCCAGAGCTGGCGGCTCAGGTCCTCGCGTCCAGCAACGTGGTCGTCGATCAGCCGCGTCGCTGCCTCGGGCCGGAAGAATCCCTGGCGCATCAGCGTGTCCGCCGAGAGAGTCTCGCGCGCGAACGGCTCGAGGTCGCCGCGCAGCCAGGCCGCGGCCGGGATCGAGAAGCCGCGCTTTCGGCGCCGCAGGAGCTCCGGCGGGATCAGCGGCGCAGCCGCCTTGCGCAGCATGATCTTCTTCCGCAGCCCGCGCACCTTGTGCCGGTCTGCAAGGCCGAGCGAGAAGTTCGTCACGACGGGGTCGAGGAACGGAACGCGTGCCTCGAGCGAGTGCGCCATCGACGCGCGGTCTGTCTTCACGAGCAGGTCGTCGACCAGGTACGTGCCGAGGTCGACGTCCTGGAGCCGCGCCAGGAGCTCGGCGCCCTCGGTCTCCGCGAACCGCGCGCGCAGGAGGTCGACCGGGTCGGAGCCGTTGCGGCGACCCGTCAGCTCGGCCCGCGCATCTGGCGAGAAGATCTCCTTCCAGCCGTGGTGCCGCTCGAGCGGAGGCAGATGCGCAGCGCGCACGAAGCGCTTCGCCTTGTAGTCGAAGCTCGCCTTCGCGCTCGACGAGGGCAGCCGTTCCACGACGGGCCTCAGGAACGGCGCGCTCCAGCCCGCTCGCTCTGCCAGCAGGTCGGCGGCGTACGTGTAGTAGCCGCCGAAAAGCTCGTCTCCGCCCTCGCCCGAGAGCGCGACCTTGACGTCCTCCGCGGCGAGCTGCGCGACGAGGTATGTGGGCAGCGCGGACGAGTCGGCGAACGGCTCGTCGAAGGCGTTGGCGAGAGCCGGCAGGAGCAGCGCCGCGTCCGGCTGGAGCACGAGCTCTCGGTGCTGCGTTCCGTAGCGCTCGGCCACGAGCCGCGCGTCGGCGAGCTCGTCGAAGCTCCGCTCCTCGAACCCGATCGAGAAGGTCCGCAATGGCTCCGAGGCCTCTTCCGAAGCGAGCGCCGCGAGCACGGACGAGTCGATCCCCCCGGATAGCAGGACTCCGACTGGCACGTCCGAGACGAGGTGCGCCCGCACCGAGTCGCGCAGCCGCGCGCGCAGCTCCTCGACGAGCTCCGCCTCGTCGTCGTCCCGAACGTCGCTCGCGGGCACGGGAGCCGGGCGCGCATACCGCGCAATCTCGCTGCGACCCTTCTCCCAGGTCAGCACGTGCCCCGGCTGGAGCTTGCGCACGTCGCGGAAGATCGTCAGCGGACCCGGCACGGAGTTGAAGGCGAGGAACGCGTCGAGCGCGTCGAGGTCGATCTCGCCGCGCGGCAGGGCCCGCAGCTCGGAGGCGAACGCGATCTCGCCGTCGACGTCGCGAAAGTAGAGCGGCTTGATGCCGTACGGGTCGCGCGCGAGCACGAGCCGACCGCGTACCGAGTCCCAGAGCGCAACCGCGAACATCCCGCGCAACCGCTCGGCGAACCGCTCGCCGTGCTCCTCGTAGAGGTGCACGAGCACCTCGGTGTCGCCGCTCGTCGAGAACCGGTGGCCGGCGCGCTCGAGCTCGCCGCGCAGCTCGCGGTAGTTGTAGAGCTCGCCGTTCTGGACGACCGTGATCCGCCCGTCCTCGTTCGAGATCGGCTGGTCTCCGGTCGCGAGGTCGATGATCGCGAGGCGTCTCGCCGCGAGCCCGACCGGCCCGTCGAGGAACGCACCGTCCGAGTCCGGCCCGCGCTGGACGAGGGTTGCGCTCATCGCCGCGAGCCTGGCGGGGTCGACGGTGCCGCGGGTGGACGCGATTCCGCAGATCCCGCACATGCCTCATTACTCTAGATCTCCCGGTGGCGACGTTCGGCGCACACGAAGAGCTCCAGCTCCTCCTGCTCCTCCTCACGGCGCTCGCGTTACTCCTGCTCGCCGACCGGGCGCACGTCCCGTACCCGATCCTGCTCGTCGTCGGCGGGCTCATCCTGGGCTTCGCTCCGGGTGTCCCGACGGTCACGCTCCCGCCGGACGCCGTGATCATCGGGATCCTGCCGCCGCTGCTGTACTCGGCGGCCTTCAACACGGGGCTCCGCGACCTGAAGCGAAACATCCGGGCGATCTCGCTGCTCGCGATCGGGCTCGTGGCGGTGACGATGATTGCCGTCGCGATCGCCGCGCATTACGTGATGGATCTCTCGTGGTCGGTCGCGTTCGTCCTCGGCGCCGTCGTCTCGCCGACCGACCCGATCGCGGCGACGTCGATCGCGCACCGGCTCGGAGTTCCACGCCGCGCGATCGCGATCGTCGAGGGCGAGAGCCTCGTCAACGACGGCACCGCGCTCGTCCTCTTCAAGTTCGCGGCCGCCGCGGTCGTCGCGGGCTCGTTCTCACTGATCCATGCCGCCGGCGACTTCGTCTGGACGGTGCTCGGCGGGATCGCGGTCGGGCTCCTGATCGGACGCGTGATCCGGTTCATCCGCTTCCGCGTCGACAACCCGCCCCTCGAGGTGACGATCGCGTTCCTGACCGGATACATCGCCTTCCTGCCGGCCGCGGCGATCGGCGTCTCCGGCGTGCTCGCAGTGGTTACGGCCGGCGTGTACATGGGCTGGCACACGCCCGAGCTGACGAACGTCGACACGCGGCTCCAGGGGGACGGGTTCTGGGCGATCTTCAACTTCCTCCTCAATGCGTTGCTCTTCGGGCTCGTCGGCCTGCAGTTGAGGCCCATCCTCGACGAGCTGCACGGGCTTTCGTGGGAGCAGCTCCTCGGCTATTCGGCGCTGCTCTGGATCGTCGTCGCGGCGATCCGGTTCGCGTGTGGGTTCCCGATCGCACACGTCCCGCGTTGGCTGTCTGCGAGCCTGCGCGAACGCGATCCGGCGCCGCCGTGGCAGTTCATCGCGTTCATCGGTTGGGCCGGGATGCGCGGTGGCGTGACACTGGCGGCTGCGCTTGCGATCCCGCTCGAGACGGATGTGGGTGCGCCGTTCCCGGACCGAGCGCTGATCGTCTTTCTCGCCTTCTCGATCGTGCTCTCCACGCTCGTCATCCAGGGCCTCTCGCTGCCCGCGTTCGTGCATGTGCTGAAGCTGGAGCGCGACGACGACCTCGACGCACGGGAGGACGCGAAGGCTCGCATCCACGCGGTCGATGCTGGGCTCGCGCGCCTCGAGGAGCTCGTCGAGGAGGACTGGGTGCGCGACGACACGGTCGAGCGCGTCCGCGGCATGTACAGGTTCCGCCGCAATCGCTTCGGGGTCCGGCTGGACGGTTCCGACGAGGACGGAATCGAAGCGCGCTCGCAGGACTACCAGCGGCTGCGGCGCGAGCTGCTCGACGCCGAGCGAGGCGCGGTCGTCGCGCTCCGCAACGAGGGCAAGATCAGCGAGGACGTCATGCAGCGCGTGACGCGCGACCTCGACCTCGAGGACTCGCGGCTAGATGTGTAGAAGCTGGCGGAAGATGCGCCAGGCGGTGGCGCCGAGCGTGCGCAGGTAGAGCCGCAACGAGCGGTCCGCGATCCATTCGAGGTCGTGCGCGAGCTTCTCGACCATCGACGTCTCGTAACCGCGCCGCACCTGGGCGAAGCCCGTCAACCCCGGCCGGACGACGAGCCGTTGCCAGTACGCCGGCAGCTCTTCCGCCAGCTCCTCGAAGAAGCGCGGCCGGATTGGACGCGGCCCGACGAGGCTCATGTCGCCCTTGAGCACGTTCCAGAACTGCGGGATCTCGTCGAGCTGCGTCGCGCGCAGCCAGCGGCCGAGCTTCGTCACCTCGGACTCCGTCTGCTGCACGAGCTCCGCGCCGAGGTGGTGTCCGATCCGAGCTTCGGCACCCGGTCGGAGCGTGCGGAACTTCGTCATCGTGAAGACGCGTCCGCCGCGCCCGACCCGTTCGCCCCGGTAGAAGATCGGCCGACCGGAGCTGAGCAGGTTCGCGATCCCGATCGGAATCGTCAGCGGCAGCGAGACGAGCAGGAGGAACGCGGACAGCGTGACGTCGAGCGTCCGCAGCTCGAGGTCGACGCGCCGCCGATCCGGTGCTTCCTGCGCGAGACGCGAGAAGCGCTCGGCAAGAGTGTCCCGGCCGCCCTGCATGATCAAGGTCACAGGGTCGTCATTCTTGCCGATGGGGCTGCTGGGCAGATCTGTTCCCGGCGCGCGTTTGGTATAAGCGTCACTTATGGATACACGCCAGCTGGCGGCCTTCTGCGCCGTGGTCGAGCGGAAGAGCTTCTCCGAGGCGGCCGAGCGGCTCGGCGTCACCCAGCCTGCCGTCAGCCAGCAGATCCGCTCGCTCGAGGAGCGCCTCGGGCAGCAGCTGCTCGACCGCTCCGGCAGACGCGTGGAGCCGACGGAGGCGGGGAACCGGCTCTACCGGAGCGCCCAGCGCATGCTCGCGCTCGAACGCCAACTGCTCGACGAGGTCGCCGGCGGCTCGGAGGGGCCGCTTCGCGGGCAGCTCGCGCTCGGCGCGTCTACGGGCCCCGGCGGGACCGTCGTGCCTGTTCTCCTCTGCGAGTTCGCGGAAGCAAATGCGGAGGTCGCGGTCGACCTGACCATCTCCGACACGCAGACGATCGTCGAGCAGGTTGCGCGCCGTGAGCTCGAGCTCGGCATCGTCGGCGCGACGCCGCGGAGCCGAACCGTCGCGTACGAGCCGTTCTTCCGCGACGAGGTGATCCTCGTCTGCCCGCCGGACCACCGATTCGCGGGCCAGACGATCGCGCTCGACGAGCTGCGAGACGAGGGCCTGATCGCGATGCAGGAGGGCGCAGGCGTGCGTCAGGTGATCGACGACGAGCTGCGCGACGCGGGGACGCGGCTGGCCGACCTCGGCGTACGGCTCGAGCTCGGGCTCCAGGAGTCGGTCAAGAGCGCCGTCGAGGCCGGGCATGGCGTGACGTTCATCTCGCGGGCCGCGGTCGAGCGGGAGCTCGAGTCGGGAACGCTGGCCGAAGCCCGGGTTCGCGGCCTCGAGCCGTCACGCGAGATCTCGCTCGTGCGCGCTGCCGGCCGCGTCTCGACCAGGGTCGCCGACGCGTTCGTCGAGTTCGCGCGGGAACGGCTGTGATCGTCCGCTGGGGCATCGACGAGCTCGACGGCATGCTTGCCGAGCTCGGCGTCGCGCGCCCGTTCTTCGTCGGGAGCCGGCGCTGGGAGCCGCCTGTCGACGTCGCCGCCGAATGGCGCGAGGTTCCGTCCGACCGGATCGGCGAGGCCGTGACCGCGACCGCGGAGGCGGACGCCATCGTCGCCATGGGCGGCGGTAGCGCGATCGACCTCGCGAAGGCGATCTCAGCCGAGACCGGGCTCCAGCTCGTCTCGGTGCCGACGACCTATTCGGGCGCCGAGTGGACGCCCGGCTTCGGAATCCGAGACCGCGACCGGCGGATGAGAGGCGGCGGCTCCGGCGCGAAGCTCGTCGGGATCGTCTACGACCCCGAGCTCACGCTCGGCCTCCCGCGCCCGGAGACGGTCGGCACGGCGCTGAACGCACTCGACCACACGGCAGAGGCGCTCTACGTCAAGGGACGAAACGACGAGGGCGACCGCGAGGCGCTTGCCGGTGCGAGCCTGATCGGCGAGTGGCTCCCGCGCGTCGTCGAGTCCCCGGATGACCTCGAAGCCCGGCGCAAGCTGCTCGAAGGCGCGATGCACGCCGGCGCCGCCCTCGCCTCGGCCGGGCTCGGCCTCGCTCATGCGATGGCGCAGGCGCTCGGCGGGCGCTTCGGCCTCCCGCATGGCGCCATGAACGCGATCACGCTCCCACCCGCGCTCCGCTTCAACGAGCTCGTCGCGAGCGCCGAGATCGCGCGCTTCGGCGAAGCCCTCGGCACCGCCGACCCCGTTCAACGCGTACAGGACCTCGGCCTACTCGGCGGATACAAGCGCCTCCGCGACCTTGGCGTGCCCGAGAACGAGCTGACCGAGGTCGCGGAGGCCGCCGCAGGCCGGCCGGGCGCGCGGGCGAATCCGCGCCCAGCAACGCCTTCACAGGTACTGGACCTGCTGCGATCCGTTTACTAGAACGGTCCTGAGCCTTCCCACCAACTCGTTTTCACACCCATGCAGCTCCCCTCTCTTCGAGTCCAGCCCCCAGCTGGTCTGACAGCTTCACACCAGCTGGAGGCGGCTCGTCTTCCTCGTGCGAGAGGATGCTCACATGCAGTCCTGAAGAGTCCCTGAAGGCTCCGGGTTAGGATCACCCCGCAGCAGGAGGTTCGGCTTGGAGTACCGCATTCTGGGCCCGGTCGAGGTCGTGCAGGAGGGCCCTCCGCTGTCCGTCAAAGGCAAGAAGCCGCGAGCCCTGCTGGGACTGCTGGTGCTGCGCCGGAACGAGCCGGTGCCGACGGAGGTGTTGATCGAGGAGCTCTGGGGCGACAAGGCGCCCGCGACCGCGGCGAACACGCTCCAGGTCTACGTCTCGCAGCTGCGGAAGATCGTCGGCGATCGCGTGTCGAGAGAAGGCCCGGCGTACCGGTTGCGCATCGATCCGGACGAGCTGGACGCGGAGCGCTTCGAGCGGTTGGCAGAAGAAGGCGACGCGGCGTTGCGCCGCCGCTCCTCCCGCGAGGCAGCCGACCTTCTGGCCGAGGCACTCGGCCTCTGGCGCGGCCCGGCCCTCGCGGACCTGCGCTACGAGTCGTTCGCCCAGGGCGAGATCGGGCGCTTGGAGGAGCTGCGCCTCGTCGCGAACGAGAACAGGATCGAGGCGGATCTCGGGCTCGGACGCCACGACCAGGCGATCGGCGAGCTGGAGGCGCTGATCTCGGAGCACCCGGCCCGCGAGCGGCTGCGGAGCCTCCACATGCTCGCGCTCTACCGGGCCGGCCGGCAGGCGGATGCGCTCGACGCCTACCAGGCGGCTCGGCAGACGCTCCTCGACGACCTCGGCCTGGAGCCGGGGCCCGAGCTCCGCGAGCTCGAGCAGGCGATTCTCCGCCAGGACGAGTCGCTCACGCGGCGGCCGCTGCCTCAGAGCAACGTTCCCGTTCCGGCCAGCACGCTGGTCGGCCGCAGGCGCGAGCTCGACGAGGTGACGGGCGCGCTGCGCGGCTCGACGCGGGTCCTCACGCTCACCGGTCCGGGCGGCTCGGGAAAGACGCGGCTCGCCATCGAAGCTGCCCGGGCGCTCTCCGAGGAGTTCGCCGACGGCGCGTTCTTCGTCGCGCTCGACGCGATTCGCGACCCCGCTCTCCTGCTGCCGACGATCGCGGAGGCGGTCGCGGTCAAGGAGAGCGGAGACCGGACGCTGCTCGAAAGCCTCACCGAGCGGCTCGCGGGTCGCCAGGCGGTGCTGGTGATCGACAACTTCGAGCAGCTGGCCGACGCCGCTCCGATCCTGGCCGAGGTGCTCGAGTCCGCGCCGGGCCTCTCCCTCCTCGTGACGAGCCGGTCCGCGCTCCGCATCTCGGGCGAGCAGGAGTACCCGCTGGCCCCACTCGACCTCGAGGACGCCGTCGCGCTCTTCGTGGAGCGCGCCAAGGGCGCCGATCCGCGCTTCCGGCTGACGGACGAAAACGCGAGCGCGGTCGAGGAGATCTGCGGGCGTCTCGACAGCCTCCCGCTCGCGGTCGAGCTTGCCGCCGCGCGTACGAAGCTCCTGCCCCCGGACGCGATGCTCGCCCTCCTCGACGAGCGTCTCGACCTGCTCAGCCGCGGCGCCCGCGACCTGCCCGAGCGGCACCGCGCGCTCCGCGAGACCGTCGCCTGGAGCTACGACCTGCTCGGCCCCGACGAGAGGGTTCTGTTCGCGCAGCTGTCCGTCTTCGGCGGTGGCTTCACCCTCGAGTCGTCGGTCGCCGTCTGCGACGCGTCGCTCGACGGAGTCGCGACGCTGCTCGACGACAGCCTTCTCGAGCGGGACGGCCCGCGCTTCAAGATGCTGGAGACGATCCGGGAGTACGCACTCGAGCAGCTGGCCGCCGAGCAGGAGCCCGACGACGTCCGGCGCCGGCACGCGGAGCACTTCCTCAAGCTCGCCGAGTCGGACCCCGTGCCCGAGCAGGCGGCCTGGCTCGCGCGCATGGACGCGGAGCGCGACAACTTCCGCGAAGCGCTTTCGTGGTCGATCGGCACGCGCGAGGCGAGCCTCGGACTGCGGTTGGCGGCCGCGCTCTGGGAGTTCTGGTGGGTGCGCGGCTACCTCGCCGAGGGGCGCGGCTGGCTCGACGAGGCGCTGCTCCGCGGGCGCTCGGCGGCACCGGAGCTCCGCGCCCGCGCACTGCACGCCTCCGGGAGCCTCGCCACGCGTCAGGGCGACTACGAGTCCGCAGGCGCGTTGTTCGAGGAGAGCCTCGCCATCTGGGAGGAACTGGACGACCCGGCGGGCACGGCGCGCTCGCTCCTCTCGATGGGCACGGTCGCGGCCGAGCAGGGCGACCAGGAGCGTGCGATCGAGCTCTCGGAGCGTGCGGCCCAGCTCTACGACGAGTCGGGTGACCAGCGCGGTCATGCGCTCGCGATCAGCAACCTCGGCGGGATCGCGCTCGAGCGCGGCGAGTACGCGAAGGCGGCAAACCTCAGCGAGCAGGCCTATGGGTTGTTCGAGACGCTCGAGGACAGCGAGGGCATGGCGTTCGCGCTCGTCAACCAGGGTTTCGCGGCGCTGTCGCAGAAGGAGCACGACCGCGCGATCGAGCTGCTCCGGCAGGCGCTGCGGCGGCTCGCGGAGCTCGAGTTCCGGGACGTGATCGGCTACTGCTTCGAGGGACTGGCCGCGGTCCTGGCGTTCACCGAGCGCCCGGAGGAGGCTGCACGGCTGCTGGGAGCTGCAGAGGCTCTCCGCGAGAGCCTCGGCGTCGCGCTGGCGCCCGCGGAGCAGACGACCCACGACGAGACGGTCGACGCCGTCCGCAGCTCCCTGGACGAGGATCGGTTCAGCGCCGCCTGGCTGCGTGGTCGCGAGATGCCCCTCGACGAGGCGGTCGCCTACGCCCTCGAGGAGGAGACGGCCCGCATCGAGCGCTAGCTCCTAGATAAGTGTCGCTTATGTCTGCGATTAGAGGTGCCGTGGTATAGTCGGCCCGTGGCCGCGCCGCTCGAATTCGACGTGCTGGTTGTCGGCAGCGGCGCCTCCGGTCTTGCAGCCGCGGTGTCGGCCGAACGGGCGGGCGCGCGGGTCGGGCTCGTGGCCAAGGACGCCGTCCAGTCCTGCAACTCGGCGAAGGCGCAGGGCGGGATCCAGGCGGCGTTCGGCGACGACGACTCGCCCGAGCAGCACGCCGAGGACGTCTGGCGCAGCTCGCACGAGACCGCGGACCGCACGCTCGTCGAGGTCCTGACCGGCGAGGCGCCGAGCGCGATCCACTGGCTCGAGGAGCTCGGCGTCGAGTTCACGCGCGAGAACGGCGGCTACCGGCTGGCGCGCTGCGGCGGCGCCTCTCGGAAACGCCTGCTCCAGGTCGGTGACCGAACCGGGCACGCGATCACGAAGGCGATGCGCGAGTGGGTCGAGAGCTCGTCCGTCCAGACGTTCCCGAAGTCCCCGCTGACCGAGCTCGAGCGCCGCGAGAACGGCTGGCGCGCGGTCTGCGGCGAGCACGTGATCGACGCGGGCGCAGTCGTCCTGGCCGCGGGCGGGCGCTGCTTCCGGATCGCCGAGGAGCGCGGCGAGCTGACGACGAACCACCCCGGGGCGACCGGGGAGGTGACGCAGATCGCGCTCGACCTCGGTGCCGAGACCCGTGACTACGACGCGCTCCAGTACCACCCGAACGGAGGCGCCTGGCCGCCGCCGATGCAGGGCTACTCGATTCCCGAGACGACACGCGCGTACGGCGCCGTGCTGCTGAACGCGGACCGCGCGGAGTTCACCGATTCGCTCGGCCCGCGGGACGAGGTGTCTCAGGCGATCGTCGACGAGGTCGCAGCGGGACGAGGAGTGGAGACGCCCGACGGACGCCCCGCGGTCTACCTGGACACGACGCTCATTGCCGAGGAGGACGCGAACGTATCCCTCCCGTACATGCTCCGCCGGTACCGTGCCGGCGGCATCGACCCACTGGAGGAACCGATCCTGACCTATCCAGTCCTGCACTACCAGAACGGTGGGCTCGTCATCGACGAGCATTCGGAGACGACCCTCGAGGGCCTCTACGCGTGCGGCGAGATCGCCGGCGGCACGCACGGACGGAACCGGATGATGGGCAACTCGCTGCTCGAGTGCACGGTCTTCGGCCGGCGCGCGGGCAAGGCCGCGGCGGAGCGGGCGACATGAGCACGGTCGCCGGAACAGACCTTCGCCAGGCCGTCGAAGACGCTGCCGCGTACCTCTACGTCTGGGCGCTCAAGGACATCCCGCAGGACCTGCGCGACGCGCTCGCCGAGGCGAAGGACCGGGAGACGTCGGTCCCCGGCCGGCGCGTGCTCGAGACGATCGTCAAGAACGTCGAGGTCGCGGAAACCGAGGACAACATCGTCTGCCAGGACACCGGGATCGCCGTCTACACGTGCCGCGTGGGCGAGCACTTCCCGCTGCATCCGGCCAAGATCTACGAGGCGCTGAAGATCGGCACGGAGCGCGCGACGCTCGACACGCCGCTGCGCTCCAACGCCGTCCACACGCTCACGCGCGAGAACACCGGCCCGAACACCGGCTACCGGCTGCCGATCGTGCACTGGGAGTTCGTGCCGGACTGGGATGGGCTCGACGTCAAGTGCGTGCCGAAGGGATCGGGCTCCGAGAACATGAGCTTCCTCAAGATGTGCGTCCCCGCCGACGGGGTGAAGGGGATCAAGCAGTTCGTCCTCGAGTCGATCGTCGGCGCGGGCGGGAAGCCGTGCCCGCCGGGCATCGTCGGCGTCGGCATCGGCGGCTCCGCCGACTACGCGATGTATCTCGCCAAGGAGGCGATCGCCCGCCCGGTCGGGACGACGAACCCCGATCCGCACGTCGCGAAGCTCGAGAAGGAGCTGTTCGATCTCATCAACGAAACGGGGGTCGGGCCGATGGGCCTCGGGGGCGACGTGACGGTCCTCTCCTGCCACATCGAGCACGCGGACACGCACATGACGCTCAACCCTGTAGCGGTCAACTACCAGTGCTGGGCGGCGCGCCGTGCCTCCGCGCACGTCACGGCCGAGGGCGAAGTCGAGTTCGACCGGGAGTTCTGATGGCAGAACACAAACTCACCTTTCCGGCGAGCGAAGAGGACATCCGCAAGCTCCGCGCGGGCGACCTCGTCACCGTCGACGGCCACATCCTCGGGATCCGCGATCGTACGCAGATCCGCATCTTCGACCAGGGTGTCGAGCCGCCCATCGACCTCAATGGCGCTTTTCTCCTGCATACGGCGCCGAATGTGCGCAAACTCGGCCCCGGAAAGTACGAGCCGATGTGCGTCGGCACGACGACGAGCGCCCGCATGGTGCGCTTCACGGAGCCGCTCGGCCGCGACCACGGCGTCCGCGCGATCGCCGGGAAGGGCGGCCTGCCCGACGAAGCGATCGAGCCGATGGCGAAGTACGGCATGGTCTACTTCGCGCTCGTCGGCGGCGCGGCCGCGCTCGAGACGACGCAGATCGAGGAGATCGAGGAGGTCTTCTGGGAGGAGCTCATGCCCGAGTGCCTCTGGAAGTTCCGGGTCAAGGACTTCGGCCCGCTCTGGGTCGGCATCGACTCGCACGGCAACTCGATGTACCACGACGTTCAGACGGAAGCGACGAAGCGACTGGAGGGAATCCTTGCTGGACTTTGAGCCACGTTCGGGCGGCCTGACGCACGTCCTCGACAAGGGCCTCGGCCCGCACGCCTGGGAGGACGTCCTCGAGACCTCCGGCGTCTACATCGACATCGTCAAGCTCGGCTGGGGCACGGCGTACGTGACGCCGAACCTGCGCCGCAAGCTCGACGTGCTCGGCGGCAAGCCGGTCGTCATCGGAGGCACGTTCTTCGAGGTCGTGTACGTGAAGGACAAGGTCGACGAGTACAAGCGCTGGCTGACCGACCTCGGGCTGACGCATGTCGAGATCTCCGACGGCACGGTCGAGATCCCGCGCGAGGAGAAGCTCGCGCTGATCGCCGACCTCGCCCGCGACTTCACGGTCCTGTCCGAGGTCGGCTCGAAGGACTCCGACGTCAACTTCGCGCCCTACCTCTGGGTGCAGTGGATCAAGGAAGAGCTCGAGGCCGGCGCCTGGAAGGTGATCACCGAGGCGCGCGAGAGCGGCACGGCCGGGATCTTCCGCCCGACCGGCGAGATGCGCACCGGGCTGATCGACGAGATCGTCCACGACATCGACCCCGGAGACCTGATCTTCGAGGCGCCCACGAAGTCGTCGCAGGCGTGGTTCGTGAAGGAGTTCGGGCCAGAGGTCAATCTCGGGAACATCCCGCCGGACGAGGTGATCCCGCTCGAGACGCTTCGTCTCGGCCTCCGCGGAGACACGTTGAAGGAGGTGCTGCTCCCTGACGAGCGCGCCCGCACTTCCTGACGTCGATTTCGAGGCTCTGGGCGCCGAGGACCTGCTCACCTGGGTCCACGGGGAGTTCGGCGACAAGCTCTGCCTCACGTGCTCGTGGCAGAAGCAGTCGTCGGTGCTCGTGCACATGGTCTCCGAGCTCGGCCTCGACCTGCCCGTGATCGAGCTCGACACGCAGCTCTTCTTCCGCGAGACGTACGAGACCCGCGACCGGCTCGTCGAGCGCTACGGGCTGAACCTGATCTCGAATCCGATCATCACGATCGCCGAGCAGCACCGGCAGGAGGGCCCGAACCTCTGGGAGCGCGACCCGGACCGCTGCTGCGAGATCCGCAAGGTCGAGCCGTTGCTGTCCGCGCTCGAGCCGTACGACGCCTGGATCTCGGGGATCCGCCGCGACCAGTCACCGAGCCGCGCCGAGACGCCGAAGCTCCAGTGGTCCGAGCGCTACGGCGTCTGGAAGGTGCACCCGCTCGCGGACTGGGACGAGAAGCGCGTCTGGGCGTACATCAAGGTGAACGAGATTCCCTACAACCCGCTCCACGAGGCGGGCTACCGCTCGATCGGCTGCATCCCCTGCACCCGGCCGATCTCAGCCGACGAAGAGGAGCGGGCAGGCCGCTGGGCCGGGTCGGACAAGCTGGAGTGCGGGATCCACGAAGAGACGTCACTCGTCAAGGAGGCACATGGCTGAGCACATCTATGCGCACGAGCATCCGGAGTCGGATCGCGTGCGCTCCGGCGGCTTCACGCTCTGGTTCACCGGACTGTCTGGATCGGGCAAGTCCACGATCGCCCACATCGTTGGGCCGGAGCTCGACCGGCGCGGCCTCGTCGTCGAATACCTCGACGGCGACAACGTGCGCATGCACCTCTCGAAGGAGCTCGGCTTCTCGAAGGAGGACCGCGACACGCACATCGAGCGCCTCGGCTGGGTCGCGTCGCGGCTGACGCGCCAGGGCGGCGCAGTCATCACCGCGGCCATCTCACCGTACGAAGCTACGCGGCGCATGGCTCGGGACATGATCGAGGAGGTCGGGACGTTCGTCGAGGTGTACGTCAAGGCGTCCGTCGACGAGTGCGCGAGGCGCGATGTGAAGGGGCTCTACGAGAAGGCCTTCAAGGGCGAGATCAAGGAGTTCACGGGCGTCTCGGATCCGTACGAGGAGCCGTCGGAGCCCGAGATCGTGCTCGACACCGAGGCGCACAGCCCCGAGGAGAGCGCTGCCATCGTCGTCGCGGAGCTCGAGCGGCTCGGACTGCTGCCCGTCGAGGTGCCCGCGTGACGTTGCAGCACAGCACAACCACGTCGCTGATCGCGCCTCACGGCGGGGCGCTCGTCGATCGCACGGGCGAGCGGCCGGACGATCTGGAGTCGCTCGAGACGGTCACGCTCACGTCGCGCGAGGTGTCCGATCTGGACATGCTCGCTTCGGGCGCGCTGTCGCCGCTCGAGGGGTTCATGGGCCGTGCGGACTACGAGCGCGTCGTCGAGGACATGCATCTCGCGAACGGCCTCGCGTGGGCGCTGCCCGTGTGTCTGGCCGTGGCAGCGGCGCCCGAGGGCGACCGCGTCGCGCTGGCCGCTGAAGGCGGGCGTCCACTCGCCGTGCTCGAGGTGGAGGAGGTCTTCGACTACGACAAGGAGCGCGAGGCCGAGCGCTGCTTCCGGACGACGGACGACGCGCATCCGGGCGTCGCCAGACTCTACGCCCAGCACCCGCTCTACCTCGCCGGCAAGGTGACCGTCTTCGACCGTCCCGAGCCGCTCTTCCCCGAGCTCGCGCTCGATCCAGCGGAGACGCGCAAGGCGTTCGAGGAGCGATGCTGGCGCCGCGTCGTCGGCTTCCAGACGCGCAACCCGATCCACCGCGCGCACGAGTACCTGACGAAAGGCGCGCTCGAGACCGTCGACGGCCTGCTCATCCACCCGCTCGTCGGCGACACCAAGTCCGACGACGTGCCGGCCGCGACCCGCGTCGAGTGCTACCGCGTGCTCGTCGAGAACTACTACCCGGCCGACCGAGTGATCGTGTCGGCGTTCCCCGCCGCGATGCGCTACGCGGGGCCGCGCGAGGCGATCTGGCACGCGATCTGCCGCAAGAACTTCGGCTGCTCGCACTTCATCGTCGGCCGCGACCACGCGGGCGTCGGCGACTACTACGGCACGTACGACGCGCAGCTCATCTTCGACGAGTTCGAGCCGCACGAGCTCGACATCGAGCCGATGTTCTTCGAGCATGCGTTCTGGTGCAACGCCTGCGGGTCGATGGCGACGCCGAAGACGTGCCCGCACGGAGCCGACGACCACGTCTTCCTGTCCGGGACGAAGGTGCGTGAGCTACTCGCCGCGGGCCAGCTGCCGCCGGCCGAGTTTTCCCGCCCCGAGGTCGCCGAGGTTCTGATCGACGCGTATCGATGACCTGGCAGTTCACGCTCACGGGCCTGCTGATCGGCTCGCTCGTGGGCCTGACCGGGATGGGCGGCGGGTCGCTGATGACGCCGATCCTGATCCTGTTCTTCGGCTTCCAGCCGACGCTCGCGGTCGGGACGGACATCCTGCACGGCGCCGTCTTCAAGTCGTTCGGCGCGGTGCGGCACCGCAAGCTCGGCACCGTCCACGCGCGGATCACGTTCTGGATGTTCCTCGGCTCGGGGCCGATGTCGCTGGTCGGCGTCGAGCTCGCGAACTGGATCGAGAACGAGTACGGGAGCGGTGTCGGCGACGTCATGGCGAAAGTGATCGGCTACGCGCTCATCCTGGGCGGGATCGGCTTCCTTGCGAAGACGTTCATCAAGCGCGGCGTCCAGCCGTCGGACGCGCCGTTCCTGCTCACGAATCGTGACCGCGTGATCTGCGTCGCCCTCGGGGCGAGCGGCGGGTTCCTCGTCGGCCTGACGTCGGTCGGCAGCGGGACCTTCTTCGGGCTCATCATGCTGCTCGTGTTCCCGCTGACCGCGGCGAAGATCGTCGGGACGGACATCTTCCACGCGGCCGCCCTGCTCTGGGTCGCGGGCATCAGCTACCTCGTGCACGGCAACGTCGACCTACACGCGATGGGCTGGCTCCTGCTCGGCTCGATCCCGGGCGTGCTCTTCGCAAGCAAGCTGACCGTGCGCGTTCCCGATGGCGCGCTCCGCGTCGGGCTCGGCACGGTGCTCCTCGCGAGCGGCGTCCGCCTGATCGAGTTCCCCGCCTACACGATCCTGGTGCCGGTCATCCTCGTGCTCGGCGGGATCGGCGCTCTGCTCACGGAGCACCGGCGGTTGAGCGCCCGCGCGGTCGCCCAGGCTTAAGGAACTTCCGTCGACAGGTCGTCGTGCCAGTTGCCGCCGGCCTGCTCGGCGAGGTCGGCGAACGTCGTTCGCTCGAGGATCTCGATCGTCGCGTCGCGAACCTCGCTCCACGTCCCGCGGAGTGAGTCGGCGACGAACCTCGGCGCGCTGTCCGGGCTGCGGCGCGTCGCGTAGCCGATCGGCGCGAGCTGCCCCTGGAAGAGGCGGACGACCCGCTCGAGCGTGATCTCGTCGGGCGCCTTGTTCAGCCGGTAGCCGCCGGTCGGGCCGCGCTCAGAGCGCACGAGGCCCGCAGAGCGCATGACGGGCATCACCTGCTCGAGCACGGACTGGGGGGCTCCCGTCCGGTGCGCAAGCTCCTCGAGCTTCATCGAGCCCTCGCCGTCGAGCGCGAGTGCGAGCAGCGCTCGCGTTGCGTAGTCGGTCCGGCGCGAGATCCACATGTCCGGATTGTTCCTTGTTTGACGAGCCGAAGTCGGTTCTCTAAACTCGCTTCTCGACTTTCCTGACATAAGCAGTAGACAATATCGATTAATAAGGGGGATGCATGGTTCGGATTAGTGCTCTTGGGGCTGTCGTAGCACTTGCGGTCGTCGGCGCAATCGCAGTCTTCGCGTCGCACGACGCGGCGGCACGCTCATCCGGAGGCTCGATCAGCCTCGTCGCGTACTCGACCCCGCGCGATGCCTACGCGAAGCTGATCCCGGCCTTCACGGCCACGAGCGCCGGACAGGGAACCTCGTTCCAGCAGTCCTATGGCGCCTCGGGAGAGCAGGCACGTGCGGTGATCGCCGGCCTCAAGGCGGACGTCGTCGCGTTCTCGCTCGAGCCCGACATGACGTCGCTCGTCAAGGCCAATCTCGTCGCGCCGAGCTGGAAGAAGAACAAGTGGGCCGGCATGGTCACGCGCTCCGTGGTCGTCTTCGTGACGCGCAAGGGCAACCCGAAGCACATCCGCAGCTGGAACGACCTCGTCAAGCCGGGCGTCGACGTGGTCGTCCCGAACGTCCAGACCTCCGGCGGTGCGAAGTGGGACGTGATCGCCGCCTACGGCGCGCAGCGCAAGCTCGGCAAGTCGCACGCTCAGTCGGTCAAGTACCTCTCCAAGCTGTACGACCACATCGTCTCGCAGGACAAGAGCGCCCGGGAAGCTCTGCAGACGTTCCTCGCGGGCCGCGGCGACGTCCTGCTCTCGTACGAGAACGAGGCCATCTTCGCGCAGCAGCACGACCAGCCGATCGACTACACGATCCCGAAGTCGACGATCCAGATCGAGAACCCGATCGCGGTCGTCAAGACGAGCTCGAACAAGGCGACCGCAAACGCGTTCCTTCGCTACCTGAGGACGAAGCCGGCGCAGAAGATCTTCGCCGACAACGGCTATCGGCCGGTCCTGCGGAGCGCGATGAAGGGCTACTCGTTCCCGGTGCCGAAGCGGATCTTTTCGATCAGTTGGCTCGGCGGCTGGGCCAAGGTCGACAAGCAGTTCTTCGACCCGAGCAACGGGATCGTGACGAAGATCCAGCGCCGCCACGGGAGTTGATCTGAGCACCCGGGCAGAGAGCCTTCCACGCCCAGCCGCGGTCCCCAGCCCGGGACCGTGGCTGGGCATCTCGTTCGTGACGGCGTATCTGAGCCTGATCGTCCTGCTCCCGCTCGCCGCGCTCGTGTGGCAGGCGGGGAAGACGGGGCGGACGGGCTTCTGGGACGCCGTCACGGATCCCCAGGCCGTAGCCGCGCTCAAGCTGACGCTCGTCGTCTCGATCGGCGTCTGCCTGATCAACGCCCTCTTCGGGACGATCGTCGCCTGGATCCTCGTGCGCGATCGCTTCTGGGGCCAGAGCGTGGTCAACGCGATCATCGACCTGCCGTTCGCGCTGCCGACGATCGTCGCGGGACTGACGCTGCTGACGCTGTACGGGCCGCGCGGCCCCGTCGGGATCGACATCGCGTTCAGCCGCGCGGCGGTGCTCGTCGCCCTCCTGTTCGTGACGCTCCCGTTCGTCATCCGCACGGTGCAGCCCGTGCTGCTCGAGCTGGATCGTGAGATGGAGGAGGCCGCCGCGTCGCTCGGCGCCGGCCCGCTGAAGACGTTCCGCTACGTCGTCTTCCCCAATCTGCTCCCAGCGATCCTCTCCGGCGTGGCGCTCGCCTTCGCGCGCGCAGTCGGCGAGTTCGGCTCGATCGTGCTCATCTCCGGCAACCTGCCGTTCAAGACGGAGGTCGCGTCGGTCTTCATCTTCGGGCGAATCGAGAGCGGCGACCCGGCGGGTGCGGCCGCGGTGTCGGTCGTGATCCTCGCGATCTCGTTCGCGATGCTGCTCGGGATCGGTGCGCTGCGGCGCTGGACGACGAGGCACGACCGTGTCTAGGTGGGTGCTCCGCATCCTCGGGCTGTCGTACGTCGCGGCTCTGCTGGCGGCTCCCGTCGGGCTCGTCGTCTGGCGCACCTTCGAGCACGGTCTCGGGCCGGCCTGGGACGCGGTCACGACGCCGGCCGCGAAGCACGCGCTCTACCTCACGTTGCTCATCGCCGCGATCGCCGTGCCGGCGAACACGATCTTCGGGATCGTCTGCGCGCTCGCGATCGTCCGCTACCGCTTTCGCGGGAAAGGCCTCGTGAACGCGCTCGTCGACCTGCCGCTCGCGCTCTCGCCCGTCGTCGTCGGTCTCGCGTACTTCCTGCTCTACAGCCGCAACGGCTGGTTCGGCGGGTGGCTGACGGAGCACGGGATCCAGGTCGTGTTCGCGCTGCCGGCGATGGTGCTCGTGACGGTCTTCGTCTCGCTACCGTTCGTCGTCCGCGAGGTCGTGCCGGTGCTGCGCGAGATCGGCACCGAGCAGGAGCAGGCCTCGTCCACGCTCGGCGCGTCGCCGTTCCAGACCTTCCGCAAGGTCACGCTGCCGGCGATTCGCTGGGCGGTCGCGTACGGCGTCGTGCTGACGACGGCGCGGGCGCTCGGTGAGTTCGGCGCGGTCAGCGTCGTCTCGGGCCACATCGTCGGCAAGACCGACACGTTGACGCTGCACGTCGAGGAGAGCTACCAGGCGTTCGACTACACGGCCGCGTACGCGTCGTCGTTCGTGCTCGCGCTGATCGCGGTTGCGACCCTCGTCCTGATGAGCCTGTTCAAGCCGAAGGAGGAAATCCGCTGATGGCCATCGTCGCTCGCTCGGTCACGAAGCGCTTCGGGTCGTTCACCGCGCTCGACGACGTCTCGATCGAGGTACCTGCCGGCTCGCTGACCGCGCTCCTCGGCCCGAGCGGGAGCGGGAAGTCGACGCTGCTGCGTGTGATCGCGGGGCTCGAGCGGCCCGAGTCGGGGACGGTCGAGCTGGACGGCGTCGACGTGACGAAGCGCGCGCCCCAGAAGCGCGGCGTCGGTTTCGTCTTCCAGCACTACGCGGCCTTCAAGCACATGACCGTTCGGGACAACGTCGCGTTCGGGCTCAGGGTGCGCCGACGGCCGCGGGCCGAGATCCGCCAGCGTGTCGACGAGCTGCTCGAGCTCGTCCAGATCGCGGGCTGGGCGGACAACTACCCGGCGCAGCTCTCCGGCGGTCAGCGGCAGCGCATGGGGCTTGCGCGCGCGCTGGCCGTCGAGCCGGCGGTCCTCCTCCTGGACGAGCCGTTCGGCGCGCTCGACGCTCGCGTCCGCAAGGACCTGCGCGCGTGGCTGCGGCGGCTGCACGACGAGATGCACGTGACGACGATCTTCGTCACGCACGACCAGGAAGAGGCGATGGAGATCGCCGACCAGATCGTGCTCATGAACCGCGGGCGCATCGAGCAGGTCGGCGGTCCGAGAGACCTCTACGAGGAGCCCGCGAACGAGTTCGTGATGAGCTTCGTCGGGCCGGTGAACCGCTTCGGCGAGTCGTTCGTGCGCCCGCACGACCTCGAGCTCAGGATCGAGCCGAACGGGGAGACGACCGCGGGCACCATCGAACGTGTCGTCCACCTCGGGTTCGAGGTGCGCGTCGAGCTCGTGCTCGAGGACGGCCGCGATCTCTGGGCGCAGGTCACGCGCGACGAGGCCGAGGAGCTGGAGCTCGCGCCGGGCGGCAAGGTGTTCGTCCGCCCACGCCGCTCGCGCATCTTTCAGACTACGTAGCGCCATGGCCAAGCGGCCCCGCTCCGCTCGCAAGGCGACCCTGCGTGCGCTCGACCGCATGTCGCTGCTCGCGCCCGCCTACCGCGCCTACGAGCGCGTGCGGTCGCTGCGCGGCTCTGAGGATGGAGAGGTCGACGGGGGCGGGCTGCCAGTGCCGCCGCCGCGCCTGCGGGTCGAGGTCGCGGGGACACCGGGGCTCGAGTGGTTCCTCGAGAGCGGTCGCCAGCAGGCGGAGATCATCCGGGCAGCGGCCGAACGGAACGGCGCGCCGATCGGGTCGGTCGGCTCGCTGCTCGACTTCGGCTGTGGCTGCGGGCGCGTCCTGCGGCACTGGGCTGCGCTCGAGGGGCCGGAGATCTTCGGCAGCGACTACAACGAGGGACTCGCGGCCTGGTGCGCGGCGAACCTCCCGTTCGTCACCGCGTCGGTCAACCAACTGGCACCGCCGCTTCGCTACGAGGACGGGAAGTTCGGGCTCGTGTACGCGATCTCGGTCTTCACGCACCTCCCGCACGACCTCGAGCGCGCCTGGATCGACGAGCTCAGCCGCATCATCGCGCCGGGCGGGATGCTCCTCGTGACGACGCACGGCGACTCGTACGCGGACCGGCTCGACGCGGCCGAGCACGCGGACTACGACTCAGGCGAGGCCGTCGTGCGCTGGCCGAGCGTCGCCGGCTCCAACCTCTGCACGACGTTCCACCCCGAGCGCTACGTCCGCGAACGACTCGCACCCGGGCTCGAGCTCATCGAGCACACGCCCGACGGCGGCACGGTCGGCGGCCGTCAGCAGGATCTCGTCGTGTTCAGGAAGCCAGCGCGAGGAACGGGAGCTCGGTAGCCAGCTCCAAGGGCCCCACTGCCGGCAGCCAGTCCTTCCGGCACGTCGTCCATTGCAGCGCAGCCGACTCGCGGCGCATGAGCCAGTTGTCGAACACCGAGCCCTGCGCGTCCTGGATGAGCGCGGCTCGGATCGAGGACCACGCGTCGTTGAGCGAGAACGCGCCGAGCGGCGCAGTCGGCGTCAGCGCACGGACGCGGATCATGCCGTCGCGCGTCTTCACCCTGATCCAGCCGTGGCCCGAGATGCGGAAGATCGGCGCGGGTGCCAGGCCGTCGATCGCGACGCCGCGTCCGCGATGCCCGAGCCACGCCGGAGCGGGGGTGACCTGAACGAGGCGGGCCGGCGTCGAGGCGTAGCTCTCGTGGTAGCTCGAGATCGCCTTGCCCGCGGGCGCCTTGACCCTGAAGTTGCGCTCGATCCGAGCCTGGCGGAGCTCGTCGGCGATCACCCCGCGCGCAATCGCGACCGAGGCGCCTTCGCGGGCGAGCGCGGCCCGGTAGGCGCCCGCACTCCCGCCGAACCGGTACCGGATGATCGCGCGCTCCGCGGCCTTCAGATCCTGCGGCTTGACCTTGACCGCGCTCTTCAGGACGAGCCGGCCGAAGAGCGACGTGTACGCGATCTCGCGGTCGCCGGTCATGTGCGCGACGCTCGCGAGCTGACCGCTCCCGAGCAGGCCCCAGGGCGTCGTGCACTGCGAGCCGCCCGGCAGGATCAGCTGCCCCTCGGTCAGCGACGTGTCGAACTTGGGCCCGGCCATCTTCGGCCCCGCGCAGAGGCTGTGGTTGCGTGTCCAGAGGTAGACGCACGCGGCGGCGGGCTTGTCCGGATCGCGATCCGCCGGGGCCCACTCACCCCAGCCCCACGACCAGATCGTCGCCAGCGGAATCTCGCGGCTGACCTGCTTCATCGCGAGCACCTGCCACTTGACGGTGTCGAACCAGGCGCTCGCGGGCTTGAGGTGCTCGCGTCCGCCCTGGCCCGGGTTCGTGTGGAAGCCGAGGAAGATGCCGATCTTCGACGCGGGGATCCCGATCGTCGTCAGGTCGGTGACGCCCTGGCGGAACGCGTTGCGCAGCGTCCGCGAGCCCATCACCGGCCCCTGGTGGTAGATCTGCGGCGCGGAGAAGTAGACCTCGCGCACGAAGTTCGTGTACAGCGCCACCTGGCGCCACCAGTCACCCGCGTCGCCGTCGGTGAACGGCTTGCTGTTCAGGAGCAGGTACGGATGAGCTCCGAGCGCGCTCAATCGCTTGACGAAGCGGAGCACGTTGTCGCGGTACACCGTGTTCGTCGGCGACCAGGGCGTTGCGAGGTTCGAGCCCCACATCTCGTTGAGCGCGATCCACGGGGTCGCGCAGCCGGAGGAGGCGACCGCGCGGTAGAAGACGCGGTCGGCCCAGTCCTCGACGAGGGCGGGATCCATCGGGTTGGCCGGGATGCCCACGCGCTGCTTCAGGTTCATCTCCCAGTAGACGGTCTTCTCGCCCATGGCCCGCATCTGCGCCGGGTAGATGAAGTTCGCCGCGGCGCCGACGACGCCGGGCCGGGCGAACATCGTCCAGAACGGCACCGACCCGTCCGCGAAGTCGACCCAGACCGGGGCCTTGTTCGGCAGTCCGCACTCGCGCGCCTGGGCATGACCCGGGTGGCCGGCGAAGAGGGCGACGGAGCCCAGGACGACGACGAGCAGCCGCTTCACGAACGCCAAACGTTAGCTGTCTGCGCGAACGAGGAAGCCACTACGTCCCTGTTTGATCAGGACGCGGCTGAACCCTGCACTGCCGAACAGGAAGCGGAGCTCCCGCTCGGTGTAGTTGAAGATCGGGCAGTTGTTGATCACCTCGTAGCGCACCTTGCGCACCGGGCCCTTGAGCCAGTTCCAGCGCGGGAAGCTCGCAACCGCGGAGCCGGACGTCAGCTCGGCCATGCGGCGCACGAACAGGTGCGCGTCCGGGATGTAGTCGAAGAAGCCGAGCGCGATCGTGACGTCGAACTTGCCCTCGAGCGGAGCGGTCAGGAAGTCGCCGTGGACGAGCTTCACCTTGTCGTCGAAACGCTCCAGGCGCTGCGCGGAGAGGTCGAGCATCTCCTGCGCGATGTCCGCGTTCACCCACTCGCGGGCGCCGGCTTCGAGGATCAGCTCGCCGACGCGGCCGGAGCCGCCGCCGATATCGAGAACACGCGGCTGGTCGTACTCGCGCACGACGTCGAGCGCGAAGTCGCGGCGCTTCAGCAGTCCCGGGCGGACCGTGCGCTGGAGGACGTGCTCCTCGTCGTAGAGCGCGTCAAACGACGACGCCTGCTGGCGAAAGTGATCTCGGACGAGCTCCGTAGCGTTCGACGACTTCTCCATGGGCCTCCTCGTAGCTGGTCAGCGTGTACTCGCGGGCGATGGCACGAATTCGATCCGCGACCAGCCGCCGGCCGGGGTTGCGCTGGACGCTCTTCCAGGCCGCGAGCGCGCGCTGCTTCGGGGTCGGGCTCTCGGGCAGCGCCGCCCGCAGCGGTTGCGGGTCGAGCTCGTACGGGTGGAAGTACAGCACAGGGTGGGAGTTCTCGGCGGCGACCTCCTTGAGCGCACGGCGCAGGACGGAGGTCGGGAGAGCGCGCCAGTACGCGCCGCCGCCCATCGGGACCGCGCGGCCACGGACCGGCCAGACGGTGACCGGGTACTCCCAGATCTCGCGTCCCTCGCCGAGCTCGAGGCGGTACGGGGTGCGGGGGACGCCCCCGATCCGCTGCGGGATGCGCGGCGAGTCGTACTGGCTCGAGTCGTAACGGAAGCCGAGCTCGGCGAGCACGTCGTAGGCCCACGGTGTCTCGCGGGTGATCGAGAACGCGGGCGCCCGGTAGCCGACGGGGCGCTTGCCGGTCAGCTTCGCCACGAGCTCCGCGCAGCGCTCGACGTCCGCTTTGAACTCGTCCCGGCTCTGGGTCGGGACGCGTCTATGGTCGTACCCGTGGCACGCGAGGTCGTGCCCCTTCGCGGCGATCGCGCGCACGAGGTCGGGATAGCGCTCGGCCGTGAGGCCGAGGACGAAGAAGGTCGCCCTGGCGCCGAGCTCGTCCAGCAAGTCGAAGATCGCAGCCGTCTGCCGCTCGAGAGCGCGCCCGCGCGTGTCCCAGTCCGCGTGCCCCATGCCCCGGTGGACGAGCTGGTGCCAGTCCTCGAAGTCGAAGCTGAGCAGGAGCTTGGCCATCGACCGAACTCTAAGATCGTTGCGCGGTGAAGACGTTCGCTCCCACCCTGATCGTCGCCGGATTGCTTGCGGCGACGGCCACCTCGTTCGCGGTCGAGGAGCGTCTGAAGCTCGAGGACAGCCCCGTGCTCAAGACGCAGGTCGAGAGTCTCTTCTCCCCGAAGATCGGCGACGAGGCGAGGATCGGCTTCCAGCTCCGGCGTGAAGGAAACATCGGGGTCGACATCGTCGACGATCAGGGAACGACTGTGCGTCACGCGCTCGGCTCGGGCGTCTTCGGACAGTCGTTCCACCAGTTCGCCTGGGACGGCCGGAACGACGCGGGTCAGATCGTCCCCGACGGCGTCTACCACGTGCAGCTTCGGCTCAAGGACGAGGATCGGACGATCGATTTTCCGAGGACGATTCGCGTCGACTCGACCCCGCCGACGATCAACGTCCGCCTGAAGCACCAGGTGTTCTCGCCGGACGGCGACCACCGAGCCGACCAGCTGAGCGTCCTCTACACGTTCAGCGAGCCGGCGCACGCGATCCTGTTCGTGAACGGCAGGCCCGTGGGCCGGAGCTTCCGGAAGAAACCGGTCGGCTCCTACCCGTGGTACGCGAAGGGCAAGAAGCCCGGCACGTATCGCGTCGCGCTGGCCGCGAAGGATCTGGCGGGCAACGAGACATCGACTCGTGCGTTCGCCGTCGTGCTCCGCTTCATCGAGCTCCTGCGGCCGCGCTATGTGACGCACGGCCGGGTCGTCAGGGTGCGGGTCTCGACCGACGCGAAGCGGGTGCACTGGCACCTCGCCGGCCGAAGCGGAACGGCCCGCCCGCCGAAGCTCACGCTCCCCGTGCCGTCGCAGCCCGGCCGCTACACGCTGACCGTGACGGCGAACGGACATCGTGCGCGAGCAACCGTCGTGGTCCGGAAGTAGCGCCGCTAACCTGCCCCTCTTGCCGCTCGCTGCATCGCTCGAACGCGCGGTCACCGACTCCGCCGAACTGCTCCTCGCCGTGGGCGCGGTGCTCGCCCTCGCCTACGCACTGACGCGGACCCGGATCGGCGTCTTTCAGTGGCCGCTGCTCGGAGCCTCGCTGCTCACGCTCGGCATGGGCACGGCGCTCGGCGGCTGGGCCTGGCACGAGAAGCGCCCGCGGGACGTCGTCGGCTCGCCAACGGAAGAATTCTCGTCGACGCTCAAGCCCGAGAAGCCGAAGCCGTCAGGGAGGCCGCGCGTCGAGCTCAACCAGGTCCAGTGGCCGACCTACGGCTACGACATGCAGCGGACGCACCTCGCGCCCGCGTGGCGCAACCTGAGGCCGCCGTACCACGGGCTCTGGAAGCTGAAGGCACGCGCAGACATCGAGTTCCCGCCCTCGGTGGCCTACCGCAAGGTCTACGTCGCCCAGCAGAAGGGGCGGTTCTACGCCGTCAACGCCCGGACCGGCAAGGTCATCTGGACGAAGCATTTCCCGAACTGCTCGGCCGCGTCTCCTACGATCGACGACGGGATCGTCTACCAGGCGTACATGCACACGCTCCCGTGCAGCAAGCACGCGGCGAGGGCCGAGGGCTTCGTCGTCGCGTGGAACGCGCGGAACGGGCGCCAGCTCTGGAAGGTGAGGGCTGGGACCGTGGAGTCGACACCTCTCATCGTCGGCAAGATGCTCTATTTCGGCTCCTGGGACCACCACCTCTACGCGTACCGGCTTCGCGGCGAGCGCCGCCCGCTGCTCCAGTGGACCTTCACCGCCGACGATGAGATCGTGGCGGCTCCGGCGAGCGCAGGAGACCTCGTGATCGTCGCGACCTCGAACGGAAGCGTCTACGGCGTCGCTCGAAAGACTGGCCGGCAGCGCTGGCACGCGACGTCGTTCGCGCGCTTCGGCAGCCGCGAGTACTTCTACGCAACACCGACGGTCGCGTACGGCCGCGTCTTCATCGGGAACGCGGACGGCACCGTCTACGCGTACGGCGCGACCACCGGTCACCTGCTCTGGGCGCGTCAGGTCGGGACCTACGTCTACACCGCGGCCGCGGTGTGGCGGAAGACCGTCTTCGTCGGAACGTGGGACGGGAACTTCGTCGCGCTCGACGCGCGCACCGGCAACGTGCGCTGGCGGTACGACGCGCCGTCCTCGATCACCGGCGCGCCGACCGTCCTCGCGGGCATCGTCTACTTCTCCACGTGTGGTCGCTGCGGCGCCGGGGGGCTGCGCCGGGTGAAGAGCGGGCCGCGCGGCACCTGGGGGCTGAACGCCCGAAACGGCGATCCCGTCTGGCACTTCTCCGACGGCAAGTACTCGGCGCTCGTCGCGGACGGCAGGCGGGTCTACATCTCGGGCCGGAACAAGCTCTACGCGCTCATTCCCGAGCAGCGTTGGAAGACGCTCCAGCTGCTGAAGGTGAAGGCGGCGAAGGAGAAGTGCGCTCAGCTGAAGCGAGCAAAAGCGCGACGCCGATGCCTGTCAAAGGCCAGGCAAGGTACGAGCTCTGGAAAACGCGGCTCAGGAACAGCAGGACGAACATCGAAACGGAAAAACCGATAGCGCCGGCCCAGAGCGTCCCGGCGCGACGCTGCGCCCAGACGAGCCATGCGGTCAGCGGGAGCCAGAGCAGAAGCGCGAGCCAGACGAACGGGTAGGTGCCGAAGCGGTCGTCGATCACGCCGGCGTTGACGAGCAGGTTGGAGAGGCCGTAGCCGACGATTCGGTACGTGCCCGCGCCGTAGGAGACCGTGTCGCGCCACAGCGCGCCCGGGTCGGCGATCAGGAACGGGATGACCGTCGCGAGGAAGACGCCGCCGAACGCGGCACCGCAGCGGTACAGGGTTCCGCGTGATGCGTTCCTCGTCAGCAGCATGATCGCGAAGAACGGGATCGCGACGAGAGCGAACTGCTTCAGCGCCAGCGCGGCTCCGAGGCTCGCGGCCGCCCACACGAGCCGTCCGCGGGCGAGCAGGGCGAACGCGAGCACGAGCGCGAGCAGGGCGGGCGCGTCGGCGGTCCCGAACCACGCGCCCTTGAGCAGGATCGGGTTCGCCGCGAGGCCGGCGCCGACCGCCAGGCGGACGTAGAGCGACCCCGGGAAGAGCAGGGCCGCCGGGAGCAGCGCGAAGGTCGCGAGCAGCACGAGGATCCGGTAGTCGTCCCAGGGCCCGGGGAGCACGCGCCACGCCGCCGCGGTGAGCGCTGTGCCCGGGAAATAGGCGAAGTGGTGCCGCGCCGCGCGGTCGAACGCCGCTTCCTCGTCCTGCGCGGCCGGGTAGAAGCGCTCGAGCCCCGAGTTGCCGTAGTCGTGGCCGTACGGGCTGTGTCCGTGCAGGACGAGGTCGCCGGCGATCTCGATCTGGTACGTCGAGTCGTTCGTGAAGTACCAGGGCTCGGTCGCGTCGCGGAGGCCGACCTGGAGCAGGACCGCTGGCACGAGCAGCATTCCGCAGACGACCATCGGGAGGGCGATCGCGAACCAGCGCGGCCACGAGCGGATGCGCCACGTGGCTGCGGCGACGAGCGCGACGAGCAGGCCGGCGAGGACGGCGATCGAGCGGAGGACTCCGACGTCCCACTCGCGGTCGGCCGCGCGGACGAGCGGGCCAAGGATGCCGTGCGGATGCACGGCGTTCGGCATGAAGGGCCACGGGTCGGCGCCGAGCTCCGGGATCGTGATCGCGACGAGCACGCCGAGCGTTGCGAGCAGCGCCCAGAAACCGAATCGGCTCACGCGTCGAGTATGGCTTCGTTCCGCGACAGCATGTACGAGGCCGCGATCGCGATCGCAAGCCACGTCAAGGGATCCTCGAAGAACCCGCTGTACGCGAGCGAGTGCACGAACAGGGCTAAGAAGACCGCGCCGAGCCCGAGGCCAAGCGGCGGTGCGCGCCGTCGAACGCGCTCGATCAGCACCGCAGAACCTCCGAGCAGCCAGAGGTACGCGGCGAGTCCGAGCACGCCGAGCTCGGCCGCGACCGTGAGCGGGGTCGTGTGGGAGACGAAGCGTGTGGGCGATCCGCCCTGCTTCGAGCGGGCCTGGCTCGCCACCGGCTGGCTGCCGAGCCCGACGCCGACGGCCGGATGCGTGCGGAATACCTTCCAGGTCAGCTCGACGCGTCGCGACCGGTCGCTCGTGAAGCGGCGCGCGGAGTGATCGCGCACCGAGTTGACGAGGATCGCGGCCGCACCGAGCAGGACGACGGCCGCCGTGATCGCGGCGACGAGCTTCAGGCTCCGCGCGCCGGCGACCGCGGCCAGCCCGAGCGTGACGACGAAGAGCGCGGCCATGCTCGACTGCGAGTACGAGAACCAGAGCCCGACGAAGAGCAACGCGATCAGTCCTGCGGCGAGGAACGGATTCACCTTCGCGTAGAGCACGCACACGAGCAGCACGGCGATCCCGATCACGACGTGTCTCCCGTACAGGCTCGGGTCGCGGAAGAGCGAGGTGACGCGGAAGAACGAGCTGTAGGCGTTGCCGACCTCGACCGCGGGCGAGAAGAACCACAGCTTGTGCGTGGCGGCCTGGACGATTCCGACGACCGCGAACAGCGTCGCGAGCCCGACCGCGATCACGGCCAGCGCCTTCGGCAACCAGGGCGGGAACGGTGCGTGCGCGACGACGACGACCAGCACGGCGAACGGGAGCAGGAAGTAGGCGAGCACGTTCTCGCCCGAGTGGAGGTCTTCGGTCCAGAGGATGGACAGTCCGGCGACTGCGATGAATACGGCCGCCGGGAGCGAGACGATGTATGGAACCGGGCGGTCTATTCGCCCGCGGAACGCGTGCCAGGCGAGCGCGAGCGCGGTCGCGCCGAGGACGCCGTAGAGCGGAAGCAGGCGGCCGAGCTGCCCCGAGCTCGCGACGCCGACGAAGTAGCGGTGCTCGCTCCCGAACGAGAGCGGCGGCCGGAACGGAGCTGCCAGCGCGACGAGCGGCGTCACGAGCACCGGCCAGCGGACGAAGATCCACGCGCCGATCGCCAGCGGGATCATGGCGATGACGCCCAGCGCCGCGATCTTCGTCGAGACGTGGTTCCCGGACAGGTCGTGGACGAGGCCGAGCTCCGCAACCGCGAGGACGGCGAGCCCGACGAGGATGAGCAGGCGCCCCCGTCCGAGCAGGATCAGGGCGGCCCCAACCGCCCCGGCTACCGCAGCCAGCTCTCCCGCACCCATGCGCCAGGAACGCTAAACCGTTCCTGGCTGCGGCCCGGTCGAGTGCTGTTGTGTCGACCGGTCATTTCCGACGGACGCGCGGCAAAGCCACGCGTCCTGAAGGCGGCACCGCAAGCGCCGCCGCCGGGCGGATCAGACGCGACCGGGCAGGAGCCGCCTGCCGAAGGCGCCGATCCGCGCACGTTCCGCGGGCAGGTAGAAGCCGACGAAGCGCAGCACGACGGGGTAGAGGGCGATGAGCGCGATCGCGAGCGGGAGCCCGCCGTCGATGACCTTCCCGACCACCGTCAGCGCTGCCGCGGTCCCGGCGGCGGTCGCGAGCCGTCGCCACTGGTAGTGCACGTGGAACACGCGCTGCGCCTTCCAGGTCATGCCCAGGAAGATCACGAAGTACGAGAGCAGCATCGACACGGCGGCGCCTTTCATCCCGAAGGGCGGGATGAGCGCGAGGTTGAGGAGGACGCCGATCACCGCCGCGATCCCGGTGATGATCCAGTTCGATCCGCGTCGGCCGACGCGTCCGATCGAGGTCACGACGACGACGTACGCGCCGAAGACGACGAAGGCGAACGACAGGATCGGCACCACCTCGGCTCCGTCGTAGAAGTCCGGCGTCGTCAGCAACCGCACGAGCCACGGTGCCGCGAGCCCGAGACCGAGCGCGGCCCAGGACGAGAAGAACGTGACGTAGGTCAGGACGAATCCGTAGGTGCGCCGAGCCTCGTTGTCCTCGCGGATCGAGTACGCGAACGCGGGCCACGCAGTTCGGAATGCGGCGAGCACGAACAGGAGCGCGGCCGCGATCCGCATCCCGATTGCATAGAGCCCGAGCTCGTGCTGACCCTTGATGCGGACGAGCAGGAAGCGGTCGGCGAAGTCGATGGCGTTGAGCGCGATCACCGAGGGCACGAGCGGCATGCCCCACTCGATCATGTTCCGGAACACCCCGCCGTCGAACTCGAGCCCGAGCTGTGTCCGCCGGTACGCGAGGAGCACGGCGTACACGACGAGCGTCCCGCTGAAGTTCCCGACGAGCACGCCGACCGGCCCCTTGCCGAGCACGACCACGAGCAGGACCGTCATCCCGATCGTGACGGCGACATTCGTGAGGCTCGCGATCGAGTAGCTGATCGAGCGCTCCTCGACGCGGAAGAGCGCCGTCAGCTGGTCGTAGTTCATCGTCGCCCACAGCCCGACGAACGCTGCGCGGACGAGGTTCACGTGCTCGTCCGACTTGTAGAGGAGATGAGCGACCTCCGGCGCGAAGATCTCGCCGGCCACGAGCGCGATCGTGGCCGCGCCCATCGTGAACCAGAAGGACGTGCGGACGATCGTCAACCGCTCGGGGTCGGTCTCGGCGCGGAAGTAGAAGCGGAAGAACGAGCTCTGGATGCCGGCCCGGAGGAGCGCGAAGATGATCGCCGAGAGCGCGACGAGCGCCTCGATCGCGCCGTAGTCGGACGGCGTCAGGTAACGCGTGTAGAGGGGAAGCAGGAGAACTGCGACGACGCGCTGGATGAGGCCGCCGACGCCGTAGATCGCGGAGTGCTTGCCGAGTCGCCTGATCTCCTGCGCGAGCCCCATTCAGAGCCTCGCGTAGAGCTCGAGCAGGCGGTCGGTCATCCGCTCGATGTCGTGCACTTCCTCGACGTAGGCGCGGCCCGCCTGGCCGAGGCGCTTGCGCTCCTCGAACGACTCGACCAGCGGCCGCAACACGTCCACGAGGTCGTCCTTCGTCGTGCGCACGATCGGAACCTTCAAGCCGAATGCCTCCTCGGTCTGGCGCACGGCGTCCTCGTCCAGCGACGTGACGACCGGCTTCCCGAGCGCCATGCCCTCGATCGTGAACACGCCGTGCCAGTCGCGGAGCACCTGGTCGACGACGATGTCCGCCTGCTTGTAGCGCTCGAGGGCCTCCTCGTTGCGGACGCCGTGGACGACGTCGAGGTCGACCGGCAGCTGCTTGCAGGCCTCGATCACGTGGTCGGTGCCCTTCTTCTCCAGGTTCGAGGGGGCGTGGACGATGCGGACGCGCTCGCGCTCGACGGCGGGGACTGGGTCGTAGGCGGTCAGGTCGATCCCGGGCGGCAGCACCTCGGCGTCGTACGGGATGAAGCGCAGGGCGGCGTAGGAGCCGACGACGCGCGCGTCCGCCTTCAGGCCGTACATGAGCTGCTCCTTCGGCCGCTCGCGGATGTCCGCGCCGAGGAAGTGAAAAAGGGACTTGCGGCGCGTCGCCTTGAGGATCGCGAATTGGACGCTCTTCGGGACGAGCGTGAGCCCGAAGTAGAAGTGGAAGATGTCCGTCCGGGGGAGAAGGTTCGAGAAGGCTCGCCACTGGACGAGCTGCTGGCGGAGGAGGCCCTCGCGCGGGCGCTTCAGGTCCCAGTCGGCTTGGTCCGGACGGAACGGCTGCGTGTTGAAGACGACGAGTCGCGCGTCGACGCCGCGCTTGCGCAGCGCCTGCACGTTCGTCCAGCCGACACCGGCCAGGTTGACCGGGCAGTGCGTGACGCGGAGGGCCATCGGCCCGGAAGTATCGTCAGATCAGCTGGTGACGCCCGGGAAGAGGAAGCCGACGCGCTTCCAGCGTTCGATGTCGCAGCCGTTGCCGCGGCTGAACTGCGTGTCCACGCGCCGGCCCTCGTAGGTGCCGCTGACGTCGGCGATCTCGGGGCCGCCGAAGATCTGCGTGCACGCGGAGCCCTTGGGAACCGGTGCGAACGGATCGTCGAGCTCACCGAGCTTCTGGCAGGCCTTGGCCGCGTCGGGGAGCGTCCCGCCGGGAGGGCAGCGCAGTGTCCACACCTTGGCCGGCGCCTCCGACCCGCGGATCGACATCTCGATCTGGAGGTCGGCCGTCACGTCCGTCGCTGCCTTGTCGGAGCCGCTTCGGCTCATGCAGCCACTTGCGGCCAGGGCCGCCAGGGCGATCGCGGCGATGCGCATCAGACCGCGTTCGCCGGTTGGAGCAGCGCGTAGCCGTCACGCAGGAAGGGCGTGCGGTCGATCAGAGCGCCGACGCAGTCCGAGGGCGTCGGGCCCTCCTCGGTCACGATCTCGGCGAGCAGCTCGGGCGGTGTGAGCTCGAACAGCGTGCGCTCGGCTTCGCTGGGCTCGGGAGCGGCCGCTGCTTCGATGGGCGCGAGCTTGATGATCTCGCAGGCGACGACCGTCGGGACCTTGCGCGCTGCTGCGGCCTCGGCGATGGCCGTCGTTCCGATCTTGTTGTTCAGCGTGCCGTCGTGGAAGACGGTGTCGGCCCCGATCAGGAAGAGCGTGGCGTCGTCGAGCACGGCCGGCGCGTCGGCGTCCTCGACGAGGTCGACGTTCAGGCCCTCGCGGCGGAGCTCCTCGGCAAACGCGCGTCCCTCGCCGACGGGCTCCGAGACCGTGCAGATCGCTCGGGCGGGCGGCGTGTGGACGAGCGCCTCGCGCACCGTCCCCGACGCGGAGTGCGTCAGTACGACTGCGTCCTTGAGGCGGTCCTGAAGCTGAATCGCGATCGAGGCGGCTGCGCGCTCGCGCGCCTGGAGGAGTGCGTTCCCCTCCTCGGAGACGAGCTGCCTGAGCTGGTCGGGCTCGAGGAACGTGTGCGCGTTGGCGGCGGCGAGTACCCGGCCCGCGGCGCCTGCGATCGCGCCGACTCCGGGCCTGCACTCGGCCAGCTTGCGCCCCGCGTCGACGAGCGCGTCGAAGAGCTCGGCAGACGTCTCGAACGGCTTCTCGGCGACCTCGAGCATCGCCTCGACCGTCCGGCGCGCCATCCAACTGGCGCCGTGCTCGCGATCGGCGGTCAGCTCCTCGACGACCGCATTGAGGCCTGCCATGCAGGAAGTTTATCCCCGGCGGTTAGATTTCAGACGTGGCCACGCTCGGCCAGGAGACGTTTCCGGCCCCGCACGCCGTTCAGCCCGACACGGCGGCGCCGTCGATCTCGGTCGTGATTCCCGTCTACAACGAGGGGCCGCGCTTGCGCGAGCTCTATACGCGGACGGCGGCGACTCTCGACGAGGCGGCGCGCACCTTCGAGCTGATCTTCGTCGACGACGGCTCCGCGGACGGGACCTTTGCCGAGCTGGAGCGGCTGCACGAAGAGGACGCACGCGTGCGGGCGGTTCGCTTCAAGCGGAACTTCGGGCAGCACGCCGCGATGCATGCCGGGCTGGTGCGCTCGCGCGGGGAGATCCTCGTGACCATGGACGGCGACCTGCAGAACGCTCCGGAGGATCTGCCGCGGCTCGTCGCAGCGGTCGAGGCGGGCGCCGATGTGGCGAGCGGGACGCGGACTGCTCGGCGCGACTCGTGGGGGCGGACACTTCCTTCGCGGGTGATCAACGGGATGCTCCGCCGATTCACCCGCGTGGACATCTCGGACTTCGGCTGCGCGTTCAACGCGTACCGGCGGAGCGCGATCGAGCCGATGTTCGGGGCGATCGGCAAGCAGAAGTTCACGAAGGCCCTCGTCTTGTCGGGCGGGGCGAGCGTGGCTGAGGTGGATGTGTCCCATGCGCCGCGGACGGGGAGCTCGCGCTACTCGCCGCTCCGGCTGACGCGCCTGGCGCTGCACGTGCTCGCCGGCTTCTGGCCGCAGCCGATCCAGTGGATCGGAATCGCGATCGGGGTGCTGTGCACGACGGTGGCCTTCGGGCTCGGGATCTACGGCGCCCTCTTCTGGATCGGCAAGTCCAACTTCCCGGGCCCGCTGTTCGGCGGCGTCGCCGTGATCTTCGTCCTCGGCCTCCAGGGCTTCATCCTGGCGCTGATCGGCGAGTACCTGGGCCGGATCCAGCGCGACGTCGAAGGCCGTCCGCTGTACACGATCGACCGCGAGCTCTAGCGCAACAGACCGGCGAACTCGGTTTCGGCGAGCGCGTCGCGCACCTCGCCGTAGTTCTCGATCAGTTCCTCGTGCGAGCTCGGGTTCAGCTTCTGCAGGGACGATGTAGCGGGGGCGGGCTCGACGCCGAGGAACTCGAACAGCGCCTCGAAGCCGCTCTCGTCCGCAGCCAGGTCTTCGTAGACCACCTCGCTGTACGGCAGCCCGACCTTCTTGAACCGGACCCGCGCGCCTGCGACCGCACGCTCGTGGAGCGTCATCCGCCGCAGGAGCGTGTCCGTGTCGAGGTTGAGCCGCACCGCCTCGACGTCCTCGCCGTCGCGGGCGTGGAGCCGGCCCTCCCGCGCCGCGCCGGCCTCCTTCGAGAGCACGACGTCGAGCGCGTTCCTGCGGATCAGGTGGATGATCCGCACCCGCTTGAGCCAGAGCATCGGCATCAGCGGTCTCGAGATCCGCGTCAGCTGGCTGTACATGAGCTTGAAGCCGACCGCGTCGACCTCCGGCCGCTCGCGGTACGCCTCGCCGAGGTAGTGCCACAGCCAGTACGGCTTTGCGATCCGATACTTGTCGCGCGAATACGTCTGCCAGTAGGGAAGGTCCTGCTCCTGGCCCCACCTCGGCTTGCCCTCGCCGCCGTGCATGAAGAGCTCGGAGTACGCGATCACGCGCGGGTGGCTCGTCAGCATGTCGACGACCCACGTGGAGCCGCTGCGCTGGGTGGAGAGGACGACGAAGTTCGTCACGAGTCGGGAGCGTAGCTAGGCTTGCGAGCCGTGAAGACTAAGCGTGTCTTGGTCACCGGCGGCGCGGGGTTCATCCCGTCGAACTTCGTGCGCCACATCCTCCAGGCGACGCCCTACGAGGTCGTGTCCCTTGACGCGCTGACGTACGCGGGCTCCATGGACAACCTCGCAGCGGTCACCTCGCACGAGCGCCACTCGTTCGTGCACGGCGACATCCGCGACCCGGATCTCGTCCGCGAGGTCGTCGCGGGCGTGGACGTGATCGTCAACGCCGCCGCCGAGTCGCACGTCGAGAAGTCGATCGAATCGGGCGCGTCCGAGTTCGTGACCACGAACGTCGAAGGCACCCAGATCCTGCTCGACGCGATTCGCGAGCAGCCCGTCGAGCGCTTCATCCTCTTCTCGTCCAGCGAGGTCTACGGCACCGCCCTCAGCGCGCCCATGGACGAGGAGCACCCGCTCAACCCGCGCAGCCCGTACGCCGCGACCAAGGCAGGCGCCGACCGCCTCGCCTACTCGTACTACGTCACGTACGGCCTCCCGGTGGTGATCGTCCGCCCGTTCAACAACTACGGGCCGCGCCAGCACCCGGAGAAGGTGATCCCCCGCTTCATCACGCAGGCGCTCTCCGACGAGCCGCTCACGATCCACGGCGACGGCCACGCGAGCCGCGACTGGCTCTACGTGGACGACGACGCCGAGGCGATCGAGGCGATCATCGCGGCCGACAACTCGGTGGTGGGCGAGGTGATCAACGTCGCGACCGGGATCGACATCTCGGTCACCGACATCGCAGACAAGGTGCTGGAGCTGCTCGGCAAGCCCGCAGACATGAGGACGCACGTCCCGGAGCGCCTGGGCCAGGTCGACCGCCACATCGGCTCGACCGACAAGGCTGAGCGGCTGCTGGGCTGGCGGGCACGGACGTCGTTCGACGACGGGCTCGAGCGCACCATCTCGTGGTACCGCGACAATGAGGCCTGGTGGAGGGCCCCGGAGCGGCGACCGGCAGACGTCTTCTCGTCCTAGGGGCCG
>Ga0207674_10000601_pt1 | contig 47324 bp, 36 predicted proteins | sample KBSCornC72_FD_184303 | JGI IMG/M metagenome (GOLD analysis project Ga0207674, IMG submission 184303) | Corn rhizosphere microbial communities from Kellogg Biological Station, Michigan, USA - KBS Corn C7-2 (SPAdes) (version 2) | ecosystem: Host-associated > Plants > Roots > Rhizosphere > Soil ... | reverse complement strand
AGCGCCGCCTCTGCTGAAGCTCCTCCTTCATACAGCTGATCGAATGCTCCCATCGCCGCCGCATACAGCTTTTCGGCGTTCGCCAGTACGCGCTTCTCCGTCTCGAGCTTCTCGTCCTCTCCCGCTAACAAATTCGCTGCCGCGATCTCCTTGGCTTGGAAGCTCCACAGGTCCACCATCCGCAGCCGTTCCTGCTCATTCGTCAGCAGATCGTCCAGCTTTGCCTGCGCCGCGCGCCAGCTCTCATACGCCGAGGCAGCCTCATCCGTCGAAATCGCCCCAAATCGATCCAGCAGAATCCTTTGCTGCGTCTGATCGAAACTAGCCAGCGTCTCTGACTGTGCATGCACCAGCGCCAGCTCAGGCGCAAGCTGCCGCAACACACCGACCGTCGCCTGCTGATTGTTCACGAACACCCGGCCCTTACCGTTGGAAAGAATCTCGCGCCGCAGGATGATCTCGTTCCCCTCGGCATCGATCCCGTTCTCTTCGAGAATCGCTTCAGCCGACGGAGTCGACTCGAACACACACGCCACCACGGCCTTCTCTGCCCCATGCCGCACAATCTCCGCCGAAGCCTTGCCCCCCATCAACAGCGCAAGAGCATCAACAAGGATCGACTTGCCCGCTCCAGTTTCGCCCGTGAGCAGGTTCAACCCCGGGCCAAACACAGCAATGGCATGGTCGATTACAGCGTAGTTTTCAGCGCGAAGTTCGACGAGCATGAATCGTGAATCCGAGCGCAGCATAGCATGAACGGCATGCCCCCAGGCTAAGCCTCTCAGAATGCGCAGCTTCAGGTGCACCAGAACGATAACTTGGAGCGCTTCCAGACGTCTGATACCGTGGATACTGAGGTAAAAACCGATTTTTACAGCAACTTTGCTCCTCGCGTTTCAGGCTGATTCGGGCGCTCCAGCCGGCCCTGTCTCTACGGGCACTGGCGCGCTGATGGAGATGCTCAGTAACATCGGAGGTGTAGCGCTCGGCGTTCTCCTTCTGCTTCTAATCGCCAGCCTCTACTCCTGGACGATCATCCTCGGAAAGATGGGGACCTTCGGCAAAGCCACGCGTGAAAGCCGCAGCTTCATCAATGCCTTCCGCCGCGCCACCCGACTTCAGGAAGTCGCCGCCTTCGCCGACAATTACAAGTCGAGCCCGCTGGCGCAGGTCTATGTCGATGTTTACGAAACCTACAAGCGCCAGACGGGCGGCTCCGGTCCACCGCGCAATCTGGCTCCACTCGAGCGCTCTGCGCAAACCGCCGCCAGCGAAGCCATTACCGCACTTGAACGCCGCCTCACATGGCTTGCCACCATTGCCGCCACCAGCCCATTCATCGGACTCTTCGGCACTGTTATGGGCGTTGTCGACGCATTTCACGGCCTCGGCACTGCAGGCGCGGCAACGCTTCGCGCTGTTGCTCCCGGCATCTCTGAAGCGCTCATCACTACCGCCGCCGGACTCTTCGTCGCCGTCCCCGCCGTTGTCGCTTACAACCAGTTCGCCGCGCGCATCAAGGTCTTCGCATCGGCAACCGACGACTTCTGCCGCGAACTATTGAACTCGCTCGAAGAGATTCCGGTGCGCAGTTCCGCACCACCGCGCGACGAGCCGCAAGAGGTTGGACGTGGCTTTCACGACTAGCTCCGGCAAAACGCAATCCTCTCTCGCGGACATCAACATCACGCCGCTCGTCGATGTAGTGCTCGTGCTGCTTGTGATCTTCATGATCACCGCGCCCGTCCTTCAGTCCGGCATCGAAGTCAACATTCCCAAAACACGCACCGTTAAGGAAATCACCGAGCAGCGCCTCGTCGTCACCATCGACCGAGAGCAGAAAGTCTTCCTCGGCGACAACCCCGTCAACGTGCACGATCTTGGCCAGCGCCTCCGCGACGCCAGCGGACCGGACACAAAGAAAGTCATCTACCTCCGCGCCGACGAGCGCGTCCCCTTCGGCGCATTCGCCAGCGTCATGGACGCCGTAAAGCAAGCCGGTATCACCAATATCTCTATCGTCACCCGCCCCGTCGAAGGCAAAGGCAAATAGATATGCGATCGCGACAACACTCGGGTGCCCCATCCATTCCGCGTTCTTTGCGAAATGGGTGGGAGACGAAACAGAATGTCAGGGCACGATTTCAGTCGTGCCGAATGGATCCGTTTTTGACAGTCCGGGCCGTTAGCCCCCGCAACCACCAATGAGCAGCCCCTTCTTCCAAGCCGGTGATCACCTTCAGCAGGAGCTGGCCCCCGAGCCTTTGGCCAAACCTGCCGCTGGCGCCGTGCTGCTCCACTGCGGAATCGTCATCGCCATCGTCCTCTACGGCGTGATCGGCGGCTTCTTCCACCACAACCTGTGGGGCGGTGCCGGACCTGGCGGAGCCATTCAGGTAAACATCACCAGCTCGATCCCGCTCCCATCCGACCATCCGCCGAACCAGAACGTACTCGCCACCGAAAAGCCCAGCGAAGCCCCCGCGCCTCCTGAACCGAAAGCCAAACAAGCCGAAGACGAAACTGCGATTCCCATCCAGGGCAAGGTGAAAAAACCGCAGCAGGAGGAAGTGAAGCAGACCCCAAAACACCAGCCGGACGTCCCGAAGAACACTGCTCAGTATGGCGAACAGGCCGGCAACCAACTGCCGCGAGCCATGTCCCAGGGCGCAGCTACCAATCCCGCTACGGTCACCGACGCCAATTTCGGCAGCCTCTTCGGCTGGTATGTGAATAACATCAACACCAAGATGGACCAGAATGGTATTAAGTCTCTCGCCGACCCGCACACACCCAAAGGGGCACGCGCATACATTTCATTCAGCATCGCGCGCGACGGCTCGGTAAGCCAGGTTCGCCTCGACCGCTCCAGCGGCAGCCCCACATGGGATCAAACTTGTGTCCGCGCCGCTCAGCGCGCCGATAACTTTGGGTCATTGCCCCCGCAATATCGCGGAAGTAACCTAAACGTTTCCTACTACTGTGAATACTAGGACCCATCGCACCATCCAAATTAAAATGAACTCCGATAAGAGACACGCAGAGTTCCCCACTTCGCCACATTCTGCGCAATGCGCAGCATCATTTCAGGAAGGGTTTAGCGTTCTCATGAAACTTACCTTGCGGTTCGCTCTTTCATTTCTCGCCTTCGCGGCATTCGCATCGCTTCCCTCCTTCGCACAGGATTGGGTTCGTACCGGCTCCGGCCTCGGTAATGCGCGTATCCGCCTCGCTGCGGCCGACTTCAAGCAGGTCGGCGCTGACCCCCAGACGCCGGCACTCAAAGCCACCTTCGACGCCACCCTCTTCAGCGATCTTCAGAACGCCGGCGTTTTCGACATGGTTTCAAAAAGCTTCAATCCCCAGGGAACGCCCGGCGCGCAGCAGGAGATCAATCTCTCGCAATGGTCCGCCGACCCTGCCAACGCCGCCATGGTCGCCTTCGGCGCGCTCTCCGCTGCTGGCGGCCGCCTCACCGTATTCGGCTTTCTCGATGACGCGCGCAACACCGCCAACCCGCAGGTCCTCGGCAAGCAATACAACGAGGCCGCAACTGAAGACATGGCACGCACCGTCGCCCATCGTTTCGCCGACGAAATCATCCTTCGCCTTGGCGGAGGCGTCAACGGCATCGCCGAAACCAAAATCTACTTCATCAGCAATCGCACCGGCTCCAAAGAAGTCTGGGAGATGGACTACGACGGCCAGAACCAACACGCCGTCACGCATCTCGGCAGCATCTCGCTCTCGCCGCGCATCTCGCCCGACAACTCGCGCATCGCATTCGCCACTCTCGGCAAACTCGGTTGGTCCATCCGCATGTACTCGCTCGAACTGAACCGCCTCGTATCTTTCCCGGCGGGAACAGTGGGCGGCAGCAACACCAGCCCCGCATGGTCCGCAGACGGCACCAAGATCGCCTTCTCCTCCTCACGTTCCGGCGACCCCGAGATCTGGATCTCCGATGCTGGCGGCGGTGGCGCACACAAGATCACTTCGTTCCGCGGACCAGACGTGGCCCCAACGTGGAATCCCCGCACCAACGCCCAGCTCGCCTGGGTCAGCGGCCGCACAGGTCTCCCGCAGATCTACACCATGGATCAGGACGGCGCCGGCGTCACGCGCCTCACCGACGGCGGCTACGCGGTCTCACCAACATGGGCGCCCAACGGCCAGTTCCTCACCTTCGCCTGGAATCGCAAATACGGTCCCGGCGCGCCCGGCGGCCAGGACATCTACGTCATGGACATCTCCACGAAGCGGTGGCTGCAACTCACGCACGAGTCCGGCAGCAACGACTTTCCCTCCTGGTCTCCCGACAACCGCCACATCGTCTTCGAGCGTACAGTCGGCGGCAAAGCCCAGATCTGGTCCATGCTCTCCGACGGCACGCAGCAGAAACAGCTCACCACCTCCGGCCAGAACTTCATGCCCAACTGGAGCTGGAAATAAGCAGTAGCTTTTCAACGCTCGGGAGCAACAGCCACCGGCACGCTGCTCCACGCACTCCTGTTCCCTGTTCCCTAATCCCTGTTCCCTATTCCCTGCACTTCCAGCAATCTCGCTCCCGGCCCTTCCTCGCCCAGCCGATCCCCAGGATTTCGCAGCGGACACGAATCCACCGACAAGCACCCACACCCAATGCACCCATCCAGCTGATCCCGCAAACGCGTCAGCCGCTCTATCCTCTCATTCAACTGTCCTCGCCAGCGCGCCGACAACTTCTTCCAATCCGCAGTCGTAGGCGTCCGCTTCTCCGGCAGCGTAGCCAGCGCCTCGCGAATCTCTTTCAGCGGAATCCCCGTCCTCTGCGCCACTTTGATCACCGACACCCGACGCAGCACCTCCCGCGCATACCTTCGCTGATTGCCACTGTTCCGCCAACTCGCGATCAGCCCCTCAGCCTCGTAGAAGTGCAGCGTCGAAACCGCCACCCCCGCCCGCTCGGCAACCTCCCCCACCGTCATCGGCCGCCGAAATTCCGCCAGCTTCTTCTCAATTTCCGCACTTGGCTTCTTAGCCATCCCGATCATCCTCTTGACCTCAAGTTTACTTGAGGTATTACGCTCGGAACAGTGACAGATTCACTCAAGGAGAAAGTGCACCTCATGGAACTCCCCATCAAAGTCGGCCTCGTCTACGGATCAACCCGCCCCGGCCGCTTCTGCGACACGGTCGCCCAATGGGCCGCAACCCGCATTGCCACTCATGCAGGCTTCGCGGTCGAACACATCGATCCCGCCCAACCGGACCCTGCCGAATCGGGCCAGGCTCTTGGACAGCGCCTCGCCGCCTGCGATGCCTTCATCGTCGTCACGCCCGAGTACAACCACGGCTACACTGCCCCGCTGAAGGCCCTGATCGATTCGTACGGCCCCGAGTGGCACGCCAAGCCCGTCGCATTCATCTCCTACGGCGGAGTCTCCGGAGGCCTTCGCGCCGTCGAACAGCTCCGCCTTGTTTTCGCAGAACTCCACGCCGTCACCGTGCGCGACAGCGTCTCCTTCGCCGGCGCATGGGAGCAGTTCGACTCCAACGGCGCGCTCCGCAACCCCGACCGCTTCGAGCGCTCTATGGATGCCATGCTCCGCCGCCTCCACTGGTGGGCCGTCAGCCTCACCCACGCCCGCAACACGTGGCCCTACGCCAAAACCGCATCGTAGCCCGGTGCCCATGGGTCCCGTCTTTGGAGAAATGGGATTCAAACATGTTCACCATCAATGATCGTGTAGCCGGGTGCCCATTCATCGCACAGAGGGTGCCCCGTCCCTCGCACTGGGGGACCAGGAACTGATGCTTGAAGTGAAGCCAATCTGGGTGTCCCATCCTAGCCGCGGCTTTTTGCGGCTAGGGTGGGAACAACCTAGCCGATGATCGCAAACGATTCACTCGCAGTTGTTAAACTCATCTCATGCAGGACGAACTCGAATTTCGCCGCGCCGCAGAAGGCGCTCTCGAGGCACTCAAGAAGCACCTCATCGCCCGTGAAGAAGAAGACGAAGCCGGCTTCGAAGTCGAGGAGCAAGGCGGCGTGCTCAACGTCGTCTTTGAAGACCCCCCAGCCAAGTTCGTCGTCACACCCAACACACCAGTTCGTCAGATCTGGATATCGGCCCTCTCCACCAGCTTCAAACTCGACTGGGACGCCTCCGCCAGCGCCTTCGTTCTCCCCCGCACCAGTGAGAAACTCATCCCCTTAATCGACCGCCTCATCGAAGACAACAAGCAGCGCTGAAACAAAATTGCGATCGCTCGCGGTTACACGAATGCGGGTGCATTCTAGCCGAGTCTTTTGCGGCTAGGTGGGAATCGACAACCTTCATTTTCGAGGGACCGCTCTGTGCCCATTCATCGCACAGTCTCTCGTGCGATGAGTTGCAGACAATGATGATCGCGCGTTCAGTCTTGCGGTTGTGCCGCATGCGGAAGCAGTCCGCTGTCAACGAGCACCGGCGGCTTCCGATGATGCGTCTTCAATTCGTAGTCATACGCCCAGGCGATCAGGTCGCCATCGTGCCACTTGCGCGTGCTGATCTCGATTCCGAACGGCAGCCCAGAATCGTAAAAGCCAGCAGGAATACTTATCGCCGGCACACCTAGCATGTTCACCCACGCCGTGGCCGAGTGCGGCCCATCGCTCAAGTGCCCGTCCTGCGGCATGGTTTCATCCGGAGGCGGCATCTGGATCGCTGGATAGAGAAAGCCATCGAGATGCAGCCGATCGAGCTGGTCGTCATACATCCGTTGAACCTTGCGGCGCGGTCCGAGTAGCGTACCTTCCGCATTCGGATCAGCCTCGAGCTTGACCTGCCGAATATTTGGCAAGCTTGACATTCCCGTCTGATCGCCGCCGATAATCACGGGTGGCAACGGACGCCCAACTGCCTTCTCGTATTCAGCGGGCGAGAGGTACTCCGCAGGACCGAAGAGAGCCAGAAACTTCTCCGTGCCCTCCCGGATGTATGGCAGCGTGCAGATGTGCGCCGCCGCGTCGACGAACGAATCCGGCAGAATATCGGGCTGAATCAAAACCGTCGCTCCTGCCGCGCGAATCTCCTCAACTGCCTTCATGAACATCGCGCGCGTCTCCGCCTTCAGCGGCAGGCGAGCTTCCTTCTTCGCGTGCGCGATCTGTGCAGGAGTCATCTTCGGACAAGCTCCCTGGAAAGGGGTGTTATCGCCATTCAGAATGAAAGCCGGAACCCCAAATCGCTTGCCCTTCAGCGACCCCGGCCGCAGATACTGTGTGTACGGCCCCGGCTGCGCTTTCGATTGCGACCCCGCGGTCACCGGATCGAGTGGATCTTCCCCAGCCATCACCGTAAGCGCAGCCGCGGCGTCAGCCACACTGCGCGCAATAGGCCCGGTGTTGTCGAGTTGCCAGTCGAGCGGCGCAATGCCGGCGATGCTGACCAGCCCGCGTGTGGGAAAAATCCCAACCAGGTTGCTTGTCGCTACCGGCATGCGAATCGAGTTACCCGTGTCGGTGCCATTCCCCAGCACAGCGAAATTTGATGTGACAGATGTGACCGTGCCGCCCGAAGATCCCCCCGGCGAAAACCGCACATCGTATGCATTCCCGGTGCGGCCGAATGCCGTCGAGCGATTCGTATCGCTGGCGGCGAAGTCAGGCATATTTGTAACGCCCATGATGATTGCGCCTGCACTCCGCAGTCTGCCGACGATGGTGGCGTCTCGTGGAGCAATCAGCTCGTGTCCGGGAATCATATACCCCCGCCAGCCATCCGACGTAACCAGCCCCTTAATGCTGGTATTCGCCTTCGTCACTACCGGCACACCCCACAAGAGGCCGGGCTTGAAATCAGGTTGTTGTGCCTCGTCGTCTTCGCGAGCCGCTTCCGCTCGCGCCGCCTCGTCGCTCACCGTCTGCACCGCGCGGTAGATCCCGTTGTATCGTGCGATTCGGTCAAGATGCCACTCGACAACCTGCATCACCGTGTAGCGATGATCGCGGTAAAGCTCGTGCAACCGATCGACCGTAACATCCAACAAATCACGGTCCATCTGTTCGCGGCTCGACGGAGGAGCACCGTTCTGTGCCAAACAGGGAATAGCCATCAAAAGCAACAGCAGGAGTGTCCGCATGTTCGCAAGATAGCAGGCGAAACAGCAAAGCAACCATGTGCGCTTTTTAAAGGATTCAACCGCTCACAGCTGATAGCTGATGGCCGGAACAAAAAGGCCGTGCGATCTTGCGTGCGGCCTTCAGTCGATTCAGCTCTGCCTATTGCAGCGCATACACCGTCTTCAATTCCTTCTCCACCAGTTCCTGCGGCAACGGAGCATACGAAAGGTTCGAAGCCTCACCCTGTCCTGACTTCAAAACCCAGCTCAACAGGTCCTTTATTACCTTGCGATTCTCCGCCTTCGCTCCGCTCTTGGGAATCAGTAGATACGTGAAGCTCGAGATCGGATACGCATCCTTGCCCGGAGGATTAGTGATCGAGACGCGATAATCAGCCGGCATTTGCTTCACGCTAGCCGCAGCCTCGGTCACGCCCTGAATCGACGCTGTAATCCAGTTGCCTGCGGCATTCTTCACAGCGCCAAATGTCATCTTATTCTGCAGCGCATAGATCAGCTCAACGTATCCAATCGCGCCCGGCATCTGGCGAACCAGCCCGGCAACGCCCTCGTTGCCCTTGCCGCCCACTCCTGTCGGCCAGCTCAGTGCAGTGCCCTTCCCCGGGCCGCCCTGCCAGTCCTTGCTAACCTTGCTCAGGTAATCGGTCCAGATAAAGCTGGTTCCCGATCCATCTGAACGGTGCACAACGATGATCTTCTGGTCCGGCAACTTCGCATCCGGATTGTCCTTCGCGATCTTCGCGTCATTCCAGTTCTGAATCTTGCCAAGATAGATATCCGCCAGCGTGTCTCCGCTGAATCGCAGGTCTTTCACGCCAGGTACATTGAACACCGGAACTACCGCGCCCAGCACCGTAGGAATGTGGATCAGCTTCACAGGCGACGACGAAAGCATGTCATCGGTCATCGGCATATCCGACGCTCCGAAATCAACCAGTCCCTTCGTGATCTGGGCAATGCCGCCGCCCGACCCGATCGAGGCATAGTTGATCTCTACGCCTGGGTGTGCCGCGCTGTACTCGTGAAACCACTTTGAATAGATCGGGTAGGGGAAAGTTGCACCGGCTGCGGTTAGCTTCTGCGCCTGGGCCGAACCCATCGCCACAACCAACAAACCTACTGCAAGCAAGGTCTTGTTCACTGATTTCACTCCCATGCAGGATGACTGCTTGCCTTGATTGTCGCGAGCCAATGTTACGGGGAGTTGAAAACCGGCGCAGCTTTCAGTGCTTATTCAACTTAGAGAAAGCGAATTAACACGGCGTTAACTTTCGACACGCGCGTTTGCCGGAGCATCCGGTTGCACTGCCTCGCTGCGTTTCTCCGCCGCAAGCGGCAACGTGAACAAGAACGTCGTTCCGGCCCCCAGTTCGCTCTCCGCGCGAACTCGCCCCCCATGTGCCTGCACGATGTGCTTCACGATCGCCAGCCCCAGTCCCGTACCACCAGCCTCGCGCGATCGCGCCTTGTCCACCCGATAGAACCGTTCGAAGATTCTCGCAACGTGCTCCGAAGCAATCCCTGGCCCGAAATCCTGCACAAAGAACTCAATCTCGTTCTCCAGCGCGCGAGCACCAACCCTGATCTTCTTCCCCGCCTTGCCGTACTTCACCGCGTTCTCAATCAGGTTTCCAAATACCTGATTCATCGCATCCGGATCCACCATCACCGTTGCATCAGGTGCACCCGCATACTGCAGATCGATCCCCGAATCAACAACCAGCCCGCCAAGCGCATCAATCGCATCGCGAACCATCCCGCTCGCCGTAGCCGGTTGCGTTGCCAGCCTGTAATCCGGACTCTCGATGCTCGCGAGCGCAAGCAGATCCTCCGTTAGCCGGTTCATCCGCGTCGCATTCTTCAGAATCACTTGCAGAAAATCCTTCGCCATCACGGGATCGGGATTCGGCGCATCCACCAGCGTCTCTACATACCCCTGAATGGACGTAAGTGGAGTGCGCAGCTCATGACTCACATTCGCAATAAAATCTCGTCGCGACTGCTCCGCCGCCTCCACCCGGGTAACATCATGCAACACGGCGATAGCCCCACGCTCCGGCAGAGGGGCCGCGCTGATCTCAAACGTGCGTCCTGCCGCCAGCGAACTCGTCCGCCCATACCGGACTTCGCCGCTCTCCTGCGCTTCTCTCACGCACGCCAGCAATTCAGGATCCCGCACTGAATGCACCAGAGGTCGCCCCGCGCGAATCTCAGTCCCCGTAATCTTCTTCATCACGGCATTCGACCAGCGCACCTGCCCGTCCGGGCTCACCGCTACTACCGCTTCCTGCATTGAGTCCAGCATTGTCGCAAGTTCACGCCGGCTGCTCTCAATTTCCGCGAAGCTCTGTCCCAACCGCTCGGCCGTCTTATTCAGCGCTGTCTCCATCGCGGAGATCTCATCGCCGCCGCCGTACTCCAGCCTCGCCTTGAGATCACCCTCTGCAATCCTTCCAGCAAACTCCATGACTCGTTGCAATCGCGCTGTGATTCGGCTCGCTACCCAAGCCGCAATCGGCAGTGCAATCAGCAGCGCAATCACGCCCGACCAGATGGCGTCGCGCCCCACCTCCTGAAGCGTACCCACAGAAGAGCGCTCCATCATCCGGCGCAGGATCAGCTCCATCGCTGCCGTCTCAAACACCAGCAGCATCACAAACAACGCCATCAGTTTTGCGAAGACTTTGCGCGTCAATTCAGAACTCGCTCAATGACCCATAGACCTCAGATGAGTGTAGCCCCATCTTCAGATCCGCTGACTTGCTGATCCCGCTTGGCGCGATAGGCCCCTGAAGAGGGGCCATGGCGTGGAAGCGCCGCTAACTTGCTAACAGAATAAGGAACCGCGCGCCGTCAGCACGGCAATCTCTACTCACCCTTCGGCATCTCGAACCGGTATCCAGCGCCTCTTACGGTCTTCAAATAGCGCGGATTCTCCGGATCCACTTCGATCTTCTCGCGGATGCGTCGCACATATACGTCCACCGACCTTGGTGTTACAAACCGGGCATCGCCCCACACCGAATCCAGCAAATGGTCGCGGCTAAACACCCGTCCCGGATGCCGCGCCAGATAATCCAGCAGCCGGAACTCCGTCGCGGTCGTCGTCGTCAGCTCTCCGCGCACTTTCAACTGCATCGCGCCCTGGTCAATCACCACCTCTTCGAAGTTGATGACCGAAGGCGTCGTCGGCCGCTCAAATCTCCGCAATACCGCCTTCACACGGGCCACCATCTCCCGCGTCGCAAATGGCTTTGTGATGTAATCGTCCGCGCCCAATTCGAGCCCCAGAACGCGATCGTTCTCCCCGGCCCGCGCCGTCAAGAAGATGATCGGAATCGTCGAGAGGCCTGCGTGCGCCCTCAACCTCCGGCACACGTCCAGCCCGTCTCCCCCTGGAACCATGATGTCCAGCAGAAACAGCGCCGGCGGATGCCTCTCCGCATCCGAAATGATGTTCGTTGGAGTGTGATAGATCCGGACAGTAAATCCGGCGGCCTCAAGATGATGCTGTACCAGCCGCGCTATGTCCGTCTCGTCTTCCAGCAGAAATACGGTTTGGCTCAACCGAATTGCCTTTCTCCGGCGGCCACATTGATTTCCTCGGGTCTGAAGATGCTTCGGGCCACCCGGAATCGTTAACAGACTACTTCAGCCAGGCAAACAAATTGCAAACGTTTGATGAATTTGAAACCTCCCCGTAGCCTCCAATTCATCTTGACGCCGCCCTGCCCCCTCTGCCACACTCGCTCCGCATCAGCCACCGGTTTTAACGGGCCCTCCAATCCTCCCTCAGCGCTTCCGTTTACACGCTCATAGCCGGACGCTGAAATCCGTAGCTCCTGGCTACCGGCTACAAGCTACTAGCTTCTCTTGGAGGAATTCATGAAAAAGTACTTCGCTGAACTCGTCGGCACCTTCATCCTGGTGTTCTTCGGTTGCGGCACTGCCGTTGTTGCCGGCGACAAAGTCGGCATTCTCGGCATCGCCATCGCCTTCGGTTTCGCTCTGATCGGTGCCGCATATGGAATCGGCCCCATCTCCGGCTGCCACATCAACCCCGCCGTCAGCCTTGGCGTTTGGGCCGCTGGCCGCATGAAGACCGGCGAAATGATCGGCTATTGGATCGGCCAGTGCATCGGAGCCATTCTCGGTGCAACCGTCCTTTCCGTTATTGCTCGTGGTGGCGCCGGTTACGTTGCAGGCCATCTCGGCCAGAACGGCTGGGGTCCCGGCTACATGGGCGGTTACAGCCTCCCCGCAGCCATCATTTTTGAATTCGTTGCCACCCTCATCTTCGTCGTCGTCATCCTCGGCTCGACGCAAGACGCAGCACCCTCGCGCCTTGCAGGACTTGCCATCGGCATCTCGCTTGTCGTCATCCACCTCGTCGGAATCAACATCACCGGCACCAGCGTCAACCCGGCCCGCAGCCTCGGACCGGCACTCCTCGTCGGAGGCCAGGCACTGTCGCAGGTCTGGCTCTTCCTCACCTTGCCCAGCCTCGGCGGACTTGTCGCCGGTCTCCTGTTCCGCCTCAAAGCCCTCGAAGCTACCTCTGCAACCGAAACGAAAGAAAAACGCCAAGCCGTAACCGTGTAGCCTGTCCGTTCAAACGTCCAGTGCCCCATCCAAGCGACGTCTCTTATCGCTTGTATGGGATACAACAGCTCTTGCCCGCAAGTTCCCTCGGCATCCATCGCACCATTTTGGCGTGCGATGAGTGGGATTCAATCGCAACGGCTAACAGCTGAGCTAACAGCTAAAAGCTCCCTTCTCCTCATCCAACCACCAGCAACAGCCCTCTAAGGAGAATCAAATGGCCGATCTCGAACAGCTCAAATCCAAATACGCCGGAGTCACCTCAACCATCCAGGAGTTCTCAGACCTCGGCGCCAAAGTCGATCAGGTCGACCTCGAAGGAGACAAACTCCATCTCAAAGGTTCAGTCCCCTCGAAAGTCGTCCTCAACCGCGTATGGGACGCCATAAAGCAAGCCGACCCCTCCTATTCCGATCTCCATCACGAAATCGTCAACACCGGCGGAGATGAACAGCCCTACACCGTCAAATCCGGCGACAACTTATCGAAAATCGCCAAACACTTCTACGGAAACGCCAACAAATACTCCGACATCGCCAAAGCCAACAACATCTCCAACCCCGACCTCATCAAAGTCGGCCAGCAAATCAATATCCCCGCCCTCTAATCCCAATCACGAGTCACAACTCACAGCCGGGTGCCCCAGGTCTCCTCATGTTGGAGACTTGGGGCACAACACTGCTCGTTGCTCACCCCTGCGTGTCTTGCACGCCGGCTAGTAGACTCTTCTCCCGATCTCATTACCTAAGTCTTGCGGTACTTCCGAGTATCCCCACACCCTCCAAGTACTTCCGCCTCTCTTCGACATCGGTCAAACTACAAACAAGTTACTCGCCTAAACTGCAAGTGGGGCTCGAATGATCGGACGTGCAAGCTGGCTGGGGAAAGTCTTAAAGCCTGATTCCGATACCCTCGCCGCATCCATCAACTGGCTTGAGAAGTTTGTCACGCCAGACGCGGATCGCGCCGAGCGGCGCCGAGTCGAGCAATTCGCAGCCTATCGCTGGAACGGCTCTGCCCTCGTGCATGGCATGGTCAGAGACATCAGTTCCTCCGGTCTCTATCTCGTCACCGACGAACGCTGGCAGCCCGGCTCCATAATCGCGCTCACACTGCAACGCGAAGGACCTCTCGACCCCGATCCCGCGCGCCGCATCACCACTCAGACAAAGGTCATCCGCTGCGGCCCCGACGGCGTCGGCCTCTCATTTCTCTGGGCAAAAGACGATCCCCGCTCCCGCCAGTGGGAAACGCTCCTTGAGTGCCTCATCCACCAGACCCGCCCCGGCGATATGCAGACCCTCGTCCGTATCGTCGAAGCGTTCGCCTTCCTCGGTCAGATCTGCCCTGACGGGGTCGTCGCCCTTGGCGAGTGGGTCAGCACGCGTGCAAGCAGTCATAAGGTTCTAACAGCGGTCTCCATCGCACTCAAGGCCAAACTTCTTCTCGATCAGAATCCGGCAGCTCATCCTCTCTCCATCGACCCTCAAGTCGCAGTCCGCATCCTTGAAGTCGGATCGGCCACGCACGAAGAATGGCTGCACAGGTACTGGGCTGGCCTCCTCATCACCGCATCTGCATCCAGCAGTGGCGACGATGCGCATCTCCAGTTCGTAGAGATCTTCAGCCAGCTCACATCCATTCCTATTCGCATCTTCACCGTGGTCTGCACCAAATCCACCAAGGTCCTGCTGCAAAGTGGAGAGGTCGCAGCCAAACGGCTCACCTTCAATACCGAAGAGCTCGCAGCAACTGTCGGCGCGCGCGGACCTCAGTTGCAGCGCGACCTGCAGTCGCTCGCTTCTCTTCACCTTATCGAGAAGAGCGCCCCAACCACCTCGGCCCTCCTCGCCGTCAGCGAGACCCTGATTACCGCAACCCCTCTTGCTCTTCAACTCTTCGCCCTCTGCAATGGACATCGCGGCCCTCTTCCCGACTTCTATTTCGCCGACGATCCTCAAGCTGCCGCAACATCACGCTGATATCTACACACATTCCCCGCTTCAACCCAGTCCCACGATGACATTCACTCTTGGACAACCCCCTCTGCGCCAAGCATAATGTTCGCCATGACCCGCCACTTCCCCTCGCTGTTCCTGTTTCTCTGCCTCTGCTCTGCCGCCGCGCAATCACCCGCGCGCAGCTTCGATCTCACACACTCCCGCCTCATCGACCTCACCTACACATTCGACGAGAACACTCTCTACTGGCCCACCGCCGACGGTTTCAAGTGGAAGAAAGACGCCTGGGGACCCTCGCCCGGCGGGTATTTCTACGCCTCTGCCAGCTACGGCGCCAGCGAGCATGGCGGCACCCACCTCGACAGCCCGCTCCACTTCGCTGAAGGTCATCCCGGCACCGACCAGATCCCCGTTAAGAGCCTCATCGCGCCCGCAATCGTCATCGACGTTACCGCGGCCTGCGCTCATAATCCCGACTACCTCTTCACGGCCAAAGACATCACCCAGTGGGAGGCCACGCACACCCAGATCGCTCCCGGCATCATTGTTCTCATTCGAACCGGGTGGGGCAAATACTGGCCCGACGCGAAGCGCTACCTCGGTACTGACGAGCACGGTGCCGCCGCAGTCGCCAAACTCCACTTCCCGGGAATCTCCGAAGAAGCCGCCGCTTTCCTCGTCTCCCGCAAAGTCGCCGGCGTTGGCATCGACACCGCCAGCGTTGATTACGGCCAGTCCAAAGACTTCAAGACTCACCGTGTTCTCTACTCGCACGATGTCTACGGCCTTGAGAATGTAGCCAACCTCGAACAACTTCCCGCAACCGGCACCCTCCTCATCGCTCTGCCCATGAAGATCAAAAGCGGAACCGGCGGTCCTGTCCGCATCGTCGCCGTACTGCCCGAAGAAGAGTCGAGGTAGCAACCTGCGGCGAACCCACGGTCAGAAAACTTCTGAGTCCAAACTCTCCGCTGTGACATCTTTGCAACGGAGGTCAATGTGAACCCAAGGCTATATCTCTGTTTAGCCGTACTTGCCGCCGGCTCGGTTTGTAGTGCTCAAACCGCAGCTTCCCCCGCCAACCCCATCACCCAGAGCGAAAAAGGGCTCTACTCCTTCATTGCCGGTGCTGCTGTCGGAGCCGCGGCGAAAATGCCCGAAGAAAACTACTCATTCAAGCCAACGCCCGACGTGCGCAGCTTCGGCCAACTCGTTGGCCACGTAGCCGACGCCAACTATATGTTCTGCTCTCAGGCCGCAGGCGAGACGAACCCGTCGAAGGGTATCGAGAAGACCAAGACTTCCAAGGCCGACCTTGTCTCCGCAATCAAAGACTCGGTCGCCTACTGCACCAAGGTCTTCGACAACATGACTGATGCCAAGGGAAGCGAGACCACCAAATTCCGCAGCTTCGATCTCGCTAAGCTCACCCTGCTCTCGCTCAACACCGCGCACACCGACGAGCACTACGGCAACATGGTCACCTATCTCCGACTGAAAGGCATCGTCCCGCCCACCAGCGAGAGCCAGCCCGCTCCACCCAAAAAGTAAAGTCAACCTCGAACACGATCCAATTCACCGCTTGGAGTGTGTTGCTCATACTCGTAATACACAAGTGATGAGCAACGCACTCCTCGGACCCGCTGCTCCACTACCTATAGTTGGCATTCATGCAATCCCGGAGTACAAAGGTTGCATGATCAATCGGCGATCGATGCTCACTCGAATTGCCGGCGCGTGCGCCCCGTCTCTACCCGCCTCTAGACTTCTCTTTTCCCTGGCCGCACAACCTGTATCAGTTCCGGATTCGCCCACGCAGCGCATTCCCCGCTACTGCGGATTCAACCTCCAATGGGAACGCCCGGCCGGCAACAGCAGCAAATCCGCCTTTGCCGAATCCGACCTCGCTATGATGCGCGAGTGGGGCTTCAACTTCGCCCGCATCCCGCTCTCCTACTGGATCTGGAGCAAGCCCAGCGCCTGGATGTCGATCGATGAAAAGCCGTTTGAGGAAATCGACCGCCTCATCAACCTCGGCAAGCAGTACAACATCCACATCAACCTAAATCTCCACCGCATCCCCGGCTACTGCATCAACGAGCGTGAACTCGAGCCCGCCGATCTCTTCTCCGGCCGCATGCAGGAGAAAGAGCGGGCGCTCAAAGCCGCCTGCTACCACTGGTCCTGGATCGCGCGCCGCTATAGGGGCATCCCCAGCACACAACTCTCCTTCGACCTCATCAACGAGCCGCCCAGGATGCGCTCCTACGAAGGCTACCTGGAGGAGCGTTACTTCGAAGTGGCCAGCGCTCTCGTTGCAGCCATTCGCGCTGAAGATCCCAATCGCGTGATCTTTGCCGATGGCATCAACATCGGGCAGCTCCCTGTGCCTGAATTCATTCCCCTTCATCTCGTGCAAAGCACGCGAGGTTACCAGCCCAAGGCCATCTCCCACTATCGAGCGACATGGGTCCCGCTCGATGAATACGAAACCATGAAGCCGCCCGCCTGGCCGCTGACCGACGACAAGGGAACCGTCTGGGACCGTGCCCGCCTCGCAAAGGAGTATCTCGACCCTTGGAGATCGCTCATCGCCCAAGGCGTACAGATTCATGTGGGCGAGTGGGGATGTTACAACCAGACCCCGCACGACATCGCACTCGCCTGGATGTCCGATTGCCTCTCAACCTGGCGCGAGGTGGGCTGGGGCAACGCACTCTGGAATCTGCGCGGCTCATTCGGCATCCTCGACAGCGAACGCAAAGACGTCGTCTACGAGAACTTCAAAAGCCACAAACTCGATCGCAAAATGCTGGAGCTCCTGCGCTCCGCTTGATCGCTTCCGTCTGGGTGTCCAAGCCTGCCGTTTTCGGAGACCAGGGACATAGAAACGCGCCGAGTGCTGTCTACTCGCTGAAGCCGAGATTCACCGGACGCTGTGGCAGTGTTCCCTGCGAGTTCATCGCAGTGGTCGGCGTGTCCATTCCAACCTCTTCCAGGCTGAGATCGCTCAGCCACACTTCTCCGCTGCCCGTCAGCAGAATCCCGAAGCTGATGCTCGTCGCATCTGCGGGAACATCCAGCACTACTTCATGCATGCCCCACGGCTGCGTTCCCTTGATTGCCCGGTTCTGCATGTTGTCGAACGCCACGCTCTGCTGCCCCTTATCGACTCGCATCCACAATCCGGCCCAATCAGCAGCGTCCTGCGCCCTCACTGATCCCCGAAGCCGGAGCCGCTTACCGGCGTAATTAGCCGCGCTGATTGTCTGCATCAACGTCCCAAACCCGTGGCCCTCCGAGATCGAGGTCAGATACGCGCTGCGTGAGCTTCCGTGCATGTTCGCGGCATCAACGCCGGTCCGGTAATTCGTTGGTGTGCTCCCAGCGAGAATCCATCCGCTCGGAGCGTGCTGCGTCCGCGGTTGATCAGCCGCATTCATGCTCTTTGTAACCAGCAGGCAAAGCCCGAAAACTGCCAGAATGAGGAGGCTGATACTCACCTTCTTGCCATTACGTTCCATGTGATTGCTCCTCCAATACGTCGACGGCATCATACCCGATTCGCTCGAACTCATCGTGAGCCACATCACCTTACTTCCGGATCGGCAGGACCCTCTTGATTAGAGCATGCCTGAAGTCGCCACTTCAGATCGCAACTTCCGAGTCGCTCGATGTTCATGCGAGTAGTCGCGTGAGGTAACCTACACTCGAGTTGATTGGCTAACACTGTTGTTCTTCCGCCGCTTCCCCGCCAACTACTCAACCCCAACGTCGCGAAGTCACTGGCGGCATCCCCAAGCCGACCACAGGATTCCCGACGGCGTCATGAAATCAGGATCATCCAACTGCGCGAGATCCTCGTCGAATTCCCTCGCTGTTATGTAGTTGCGATCAATCATGGGCGTTCGAAGTTGTTCAAGATTTGCTTTGAGCAGAGAGGCTCCCGCAGAGCCACCCTTGAACATGAACGCCCGTGCCTCCGCGTTGACCTGCCCCAACCCATGCGTGCGTAAGCTCGCGAATAGCTTCCGCCCGTAGCGTCTGTCGACGCCGCCATCATCGAAAAACCTCAACATCGCACGATGTGATTTCAGGAAAACCTCGCCCGGACTGCTCACCGGATCTGGATGCATCGATGCAGTGTCGTATTCCTCAAGGACAATCCATCCTCCCGGCTTCAATGCTGAAATCATGTGCTGCAGCGCCTGCTCGCGCTCCGGAAGATGCATGAGCACCAGGCGGGTATACACCAGGTCGAAAGCTGTCTCCAGCGGCGGATCGGTGACGATATTGTGGCGGCGCACCTCAATCCCAGATTGCTTTAACGGCTCGAGAAAGCGAGGGTCGATATCGGTCACCAATACATGCCCGGTAGGACCAACCCGGTCGGCCAACCACCGGGCAATCGATCCCCCACCTCCTCCGACCTCTAAGCACGCCCACCCGCGACTTACGCCACATCGATCCAAATGGCGGACCGTACCAGAATCGAACAATTCAGCAAGTGCTGCGAATCGCTTTGCTGCTTCGGGGCTGTTATTCGCAAGCAGGTAATTGTGAGGTGATGATGGTGATTGCCTAACGAAAGGATCGTTCATGTTTCTCCGTCCAGAAAATACTTAACGAATAGAACCGCGGACGCCGCTTTTCCCCCTTCTCGGATTCAACGAAAATCGACGCGTCAGAACCTCAGCTTGTCAAATATCCCAAACGCAAAGAAGCGAAGAAGGGAGATTTGATCGCTTCCCTTCACTCGCTTCGGTTCTCCTTACACCTTACCGCTCCCAGAACGGTGGCGGCTCAATCCCCAGTGCCCGCAGGTACACATAGACCTGCCCGCGATGGTGGATCTCGTTGTCAATCGCGTATTGGATCGTGTCAATTCCCCGCCCTTCCCACTGGCCGAATGCCTTATCCACATCAGTAAACCGGTTCGCCGGAATCTGCGCGAACACTTCATCCAGACGTGTGGTCTGCTCATCCCAAACGCGCAGCAGTTCGCTCTTCGTCGTCACCGCGGCCTTCGACATGTCGAACTCCCGCCATTTCCCCGTCGCCACGCCCTCCGCGATCGGCACAGCCATGCGGATGAACTCCCACGCCAGTTCCGAGAACGGCCGCATTCCGCCCACCGAAAACGAAAAAAGCCTGTCCTCAGGAAACACCTCGATCACTTTGCGCGTTAGCCGCCGGTGTCCCTGCCAGTTCTTTAAAATGTCGCTCGCCGTCACCACGCTCACTTCAGCCATTGCGGTTGTCATATCCATTTCCTCCAGCCCAAATCTGAGCACAGACCAACCCTACGCTACATATATGACAAGGAATGTCATGTTTACAGGAAATAGTTTTGAACAGAACCAAACTGCTCCAGGCATTTCAACTGGGAATCCGTTCACTATCCCTCGTGGAAACACCCGGCCTGCTTCACTCCGTTCTCAATACCCGCATTGGCGAGAGCGATGCAGCACGCCTTGCCGGGAGGAAGCAGGCAAGGATGGCTGCGGCGAGAAGGACGACAGCAACGGAAAGGAAGGCGCCAACATCCAGTGGCTTGACTCCGAAGAGGATGCTTTGCATTGCACGTCCCACGAAGTACGTGCCGATCAGTCCGAGACCGAGGCCGATGGTTGCGAGCATCACTCCGTCACGAATGATGAGGCGCACAACTCGATTGCGCGTTGCTCCCAGAGCCATGCGAAGCGCGATCTCGTGGGAGCGCTGCGCCACTGAAAACGACATGACGCCATAGATGCCGAGGGCGGCAAGGAACAGGGCCACCGCCGCGAAACTTGTGAAGAGGATGAGCGTGAATCGCTGATCAGCCATCGACTCCGTGACGATGTCATCGAGTGCTTTGGGCTCGGCGAGCGCGACAGTGGAGTCGACCTGGTGCACCGCGGCCGCGATGCTGTTGAGCATCGAGGTGGGGTTCTCCGCTGTGCGCACGGCAAAGCCGGCCTGCGGCCACGGGATTTGATAGAACGGGATCAACATTTCCGGATTCTCATCGCGCTGATCCGCGGTGTGCACGTTGTGATAGGTTCCGACGATCTGCCATGATTGGTAGTCGCCTAACTTGGTGACACCAGGAATGAGTTCCTCGACGCGGACACGCTGACGAAGCGGGTCCTTGCCCTTGAGGTATTTCTTCACGAAATCCTGGTTGACCATGGCGACCTTTACGGTGGCAGCCGTGTCCTGCTCAGTAAAGCTGCGTCCCGAGATGAGCTGGATGCCGAAGGCGTTGAAGTAGTCCGGAGTGACCATGCCGAACCCCGTGCCGGGACGTTGCGATGGATCCGCGTAGGTTGGTCCGCCGTCGAGCATGAAAGGCATGCCGAAGCCGGCACCGTAGGGCGGTTGGCCCGTCATAGCCGCGGCGTGCTGCACGCCCGGAACAGCAGAGATGTGCGCGAGAATGTCACGGTAGTACGCGGCCATGGCTACCGGCTCTTTGGATCGCGAATCCGGCACGGGCAGAAAGAACGAGAGCACGTGATCCGTCTTAATTCCAAGGTCGACATGGGCGAGATTCCAGAAGCTGTGAATCGTGAGACCGGCCCCAGCAAGCAGAGTGAGCGCCAGGGCGAACTCGCCGATCACTAGAATGCGCCTCAGTAAGTGCTTGCCGCCGCTGGTGCCGGCACGTCCGCCTTCTTTCAGAGTCTCGGCGGGATCCACGCGAGATGCGTACCAGGCAGGAGCGGAACCTGCCAGAAGGCCTGCCATCGTAGTGGCAACGAGAGTGAAAAGAAGGATAGGAATGTTGAGCTTCAGATCGGCTTCGCTGGGCAATGTGTTCCGCGGCATGGCGGCGACGAGGCCCTGCAGCATGGCATAACCTACGCCGACTCCCAGGGCCCCTCCGGCAATGGCGAGGATCAGACTTTCGGTAAGAAGCTGGGTAAAGATCGTGTTGCGCCCCGCACCGAGCGCGCTTCGAACAGCCAGCTCCTTCTGCCGCGCCATGCCGCGCGTGAGCAGCAGATTGGCGACGTTGACACAGGCAATCAGCAGGACAAAACCCACTGCGCCCAGTAGCAGCCAGAGCATCTTGATGCGTTCTTTGGGCAGGAAGTCATTCTTGAGTCCTTCAACATAAGAGCCCCAGCCCTTGTCGCTTTTCGGATACATCTCGGCAATATGAGCAGTGACTGCATCCATGTTCTGCTGAGCCTGCTTGATGGAGACGCCGGGCTTGAGGCGCCCCATCACCAGCAGCCAGTGAAAGTCGTGATTCACCTGTTCCGGCTTGAAGACCAGTGGAACTGTAAGCTGTGCCTGCTGCCGATCGTAGATACCAGGACGCTGAACACCGACAACCGTGTAGGGCTCGTTGTCCATGCGCAGGGTGGTGCCGATGATGTTGAGATTGGCGCCGAGTTTGACCCACAGCTTGTGAGTGAGGATGACGACGTGGTCCTTGCCCGCTACGCCCTCCTCGGGGAGGAAGTAGCGGCCCAGGAACAAGGGCTCGCCCACCATTTGCGGCATGCTGTAGGTTTGGCGAACGCCATTAACGTATTCCGGCTTGTCTTTGGTGGCCAGGTTGAAGCTTGCTCCCGACCAGGCGCAGAGATCCTGGAAAACCGTGTTCTGCTGTTTCCAGTCGAGGAAGTCGCCGGCGGAAACGCCATTATGGTAGGTCTGGATTTTTGACCAGACCATCACCAACTGCTCTGGTTGCGGATACGGGAGCGGAGCCAGGAGAGTCGCATAGTCGACCGTGAAGATGGCTGTATTGGCGCCGATGCCGATGGCGAGCGTGAGTAGAACCGTTAACGTCAACCCAGGGTTCCGAGCCAGCATACGAAGGCTGAATCGGACGTTCTTGAGAAGAGTCTGCATGCTTTCCTCCCCCGTGGTTCATGCCGTATCTAGCCCCAGCCCTAAGCCGCGCCAATAAAAACAGGTCTCAGCGTCTGGATCTCTTCTGCCTTCGCAGAGAGTATAAGGATCGGGCAGTCCGCTACGCTCCGTAACAGAGCAGGTTTGTAGCCAATCCTCACCAGCTGAACAGAAAGGAATTAGGCGCTAGCAGGCAGAGATTCATTGTCCGAAAAGATCAGGCACCGTCCGGAATCGAACATTTTAGAAACCATTTTGGCCCCGATGTTTCGTGAAGGTGGCCGACTTGTCACATCCGGATACCTTTCCGGGGAACCAATCTCCTCCTCCCCGCGTACAATTTCGCGTGAGGGTCACCATGACTCAGCGTGCTACTCTGCGTCTGTTCTCTGCCTTCCTGTTCGCCTCCGCGCTCCTGCTTGCCGCCAAACCCGCGCGCGCCGAAAAAGACGCCGTTCAGTTCGGCAGCAACATTAACGTCGCCGAAGGCCATACCCTCCACGACGCCGTCTGCTTCTTCTGCAGCGTCAATGCCAAGGGAGACATCGATCACGATGTAGTCGTCTTCTTTGGCAACGTCCATATCGCCCACCAGTCGAACCACGACGTCGTCGTCTTCTTCGGCACCGTCCGCGCTGAAGACAACGCCGTCATCGGCCACGACCTGGTCAACTTCTTCGGCAGCACCCACCTGGGCGAGAACGTCTCGGTCGGCGGCGATGCCGTCGTCATGTTCGGCGGAATGCGCGCGGCCGACTCCGTCAGCATTGCCGGCAACCGTGTCGCTCAGCCAATCTGGGTCTTCTGGACGCCGCTTCTCGTCCTCGGTCTCATCGTCACTCTCATTGTCCACGAAGTCCGCTCCTACCGACGCCGCCAGTACATCGCTGCCTACGGCTACGCCCCTGTGCCTCCGCAGGCCGTACCACCACCTCAGCCGCAAGCTCAAAGCACCGTCCAGCAGCAATAACCGCCGTCCCCGATGAACTAAACTTTCACCTGGTGAACCCGGCAGAACGGCCATTGCGCATCGTCATCCCCGGAGGCAGCGGCCAGGTCGGCCATGTCCTCGCTAGTTACTTCTCACGGCGCGGCCATCACGTCATCGTCCTCACTCGCGGTCCCCACACCGCCGAGTGGCAAACGGTTCACTGGGACGCGCAGACGCCAGGCATATGGACCCAGTACCTCGAAGGCGCGGACGTCTGCATCAACCTCGCGGGCCGCAGCGTCAACTGCCGATACACCCCCGACAACCGCATCGACATCTACAACTCCCGCATCTTCTCGACACAGCTCCTCGGCGAAGTCATCGGCTCCCTCGCCAACCCTCCGCGCGTCTGGCTCAATGCTTCCACCGCCACCATCTATCGTCATGCCCTCGACCGTCCCATGGACGAGCACACCGGCGAACTCGGCGGCAATGAGCAGGGCGGCGCTCCGGATACCTGGAACTTCTCAATCCGCGTCGCGAAGGACTGGGAAACCATATTTTTCAAAGCCGTCACGCCAAACACGCGAAGAGTCGCGATGCGTTCCGCCATCACCTTCAGCCCTGTCCCGGGCAACGCCTTCGCAGTGCTCTCAAATCTTGCGCGTATCGGCCTGGGCGGTAAGCAAGGCAACGGCCGTCAGTGGGTCTCGTGGATTCACGAAGAAGACTTCGCCCGCGCCGTCGAGTTCCTCATCGCACGCGAAGACCTCGAGGGCCCGGTGAACATCTCCTCCCCCAACCCCGAGCACAATCGCGACTTCATGGCAATCCTGCGCGAGGCCTGGGATATGCCCAACGGCATCCCTGCTCCCGCACCCATCCTCGAACTCGCCGCCCTCTTCATGCGTACCGAAACCGAACTCGTTCTCAAGAGCCGCCGCGTGGTGCCAGCGCGACTGCTGGAGACCGGCTTTCAGTTCCATTTTCCGAATTGGGCGCACGCTGCAGAGGATCTCGTACGCAAATGGAGAAGCCGCGGGTGAGTTCCCTCGATGAACTCATCCACCGGACATCAGAACAGGCCGGTCAGACTGCTTCAAAACTGGTTGGATTTCCTGAGAGCACTTTGTTGCTCTAACGTTCCGGATGGCCGTTGATAAGCCAACTGAGGGCCTTTTCGGCGCCGATTGGCCCGCAAATCATCCATAGGACCGTTGAAGCAGCGAGATCTTTTTCACCCGAGAGTGCAAAGGCGTGCTTCAAGTTCCGCGACCGGCATCAGTCGCTGCGTCCGAAAAGCGACATGGTCTTCGGTGAATAGAACACCATCCATTCCCCGCCTCGGACCCAAGCGAAATAGTCTCTGTCGATCGCTCTATTTCGTCGGAGGCGTATACATATCCGGCACCCGAAAACTTCGATACGTCAACGACCCGTCCGCCCGCTGCTTGAATGTAATCTTCCCCTCCGGCGTGACCTCTGTGGTCTGACTCCACTCCGATTCCTTGGCAGGTCCTCGCGGCGGAACCCCAAGAATGAACCCCGACTCGAATGAGTAATCCCCGTTTGCCAGCTTCTGCGCCGACCCCACCGCCACCGAATACTCGCCCAGGTCAAGATTCATCACCGGCGTCGCCGTATGCGTCTTCTCATCGATTGCCCAAGCTTGACCGCGGTTGTTCGCATCTTTGTAAATATCCTTCCGTCGGTGCCCGTCATCCAGCATCAGCAGCAGCCCTGACCCTGCTTCCGGTCCCGCGTCATGCTGGAACGAAAACCACGGGTAGGGGTCCGCCGAATTCGTCTTGAAGTCGCCGTCTTTTCCCAGTCTCCAGAGCACCTTCCCGCTTCCTTTTCCGTTCTCGTAATCCACCTTCACCACCCAGTCCTGCTCCGGAATCGAAATCACGAAGTTCCCGTCCTCGGGCATATACGAAACCGCATTGCTGTGCAGCCAACCGTTCGCCTGCTTCGCCAGAAAAACTGGCGGGCACCCCCCTCTTCCCTCGCCCTGCATGCAATGCGCTTTGCCCAGCGACGCTCGCTTCAGGTCCATGTGATCGAACGAATTCCAAATCCAGCTCACCTGGAAGTTCTCGTCCAGATCAATCACAGCATCGCCCAACACATCCACCGGCTCCTTCGAACCCTGCGTCTCTGCCGGCTCCATTCGCTCCAGGCCCGCAATCACCAGCGTGTGCCCGTTCGGCAGCCGTGTCGCCTCGTGATGGAATCCCGACAGGCACTCCTTCCCGCCCTCTTTGCAATCGGAATGAATCCCGAACTTTGCCAGTTGCTCCGCCACCCGGCTCGCATTGGTCACCCGCAGAGTATTTCCGGCCAGGTCTATTTCCCGCACCATCTGTGCGCGGTGGATGTCGTTCGCCGAATTCGTTCCCGACATAATCGCCAACAACCGGCCGCCTCCCAGCAGCCTCGTTCCGTAATCAGAACGCGCGTTTAGGAACCAGACCAGCCGGCCATCCAGATCCGTCGCTACCGTTCTCCCCGCATCCCCGCTGCGGACAATGATCCCGTCCGCCGTGCTGTAGAGACCAGGGTCGCGATACGTCGTCTCAACGTGGAGAAAGTTCCCGTCTACCATGCCCGTGTGGAACGGAAGCCATTTACCTGTCTTCGTGTCCGCAGAGCCCGACACTTCACTACGCATCACATATACCGAGTCCGCGTGCATTCCGGCGACGTACACGTTGTTCGTCACCGTCCCGCGGCACGCCATGAGGGGTGTGTGGCTCACCGCGCTGCTACCTTCCTCGTGAAATGCCACTTGAAACTTGCCGCCAACCGCGCACGCGGGCGCGCTGAACAACGCAACCAGCGGATTCGTCGTCGGCGTCACAGTTCCATCCGCGCCCATCTTTCGCGGCGTCATCCGGAAGACAAGTTCCGCCTCGGCTGTCTCCTTCGTCTCCTGGTTCAACACCATTACTCGCAGCTTTGACTCATGCTCATAAAGCTCCGGCGCCCAGGCAAACGTCGCGTCACGGCTGTAATCGCTCAATAGCTGAAACGGTCCACCGTTCTCGCTCACATCGAATCGGACTGCCAGGGACCCTTTCGCCCCGCCGTCCACCCGCGCGGTCAGGCCGATCACCGTCCCCACCGGCTGCGGTGACGGAACATCCGTCACAATGTGAACCTTCATCGGCGCCGCTTTCATGTACGTCGCCACCATCAACAGTAAAAACGCCGCTCGTTTCATCAACCTACTGGCTCCATGCGAACCGCAGTCTCTCTACGCCGACCCTGCCGTGGGCACGAGACACCCTCTCATTCCACCCGTTCCGAGCAGACACAAGACTTCAAAGATGCCGGATGTGACCCCAATTGTGACCGCGTAATACGCGGACCTATCTTACACCTGACCATCTGATATGGCGGAGTGCATGTTCTTCGCAAGGACAGGTGATAAACCAAGCCGATTTGCGACGACTTGCTGCTTCATTTGACCTGTCGAATCCTTCGGGAAAACCCAGGCAGACCCGCAACGACCATTGACAACTGATGACTGATAACAGATCCCGGAACCCTGCTACTTCGGCGTAATATTTGTAACCGGCAAATCCCAGTGCGACAGCAGAAATTCGAACCGCCGCTGCTCCTCGCGCTTGTACGTCTCCTGATCCGGCCATAGCTGCTTGATCAGCGCTTCCTCATCGGGATTCGCTGTAGTTGCAACCGTCGAGTTCTTGAAGGTGATGCTGACGCGATAGTCCCAGCGGCCGTCTTCGGTGGTGTGGTAGGCGGGCGTCTCGATTTTGACGGCGAGCATGCGGCCGGTGGATTGGATCTTCTTCAGCAGCGGATAGTGGTTCTTGAGGAAGAGTTCGAGGAACTCCTGCTGATGCCCCCATTGCACCTTGTAGTAGTACTCAATCGTGTAAGGCTGGTCGGCCCCACCCTGCGGTGGCGCGCCCTGTGCAATCAGATGTGATGTGGAGATGGTCGCAAGTGCGATGAAGAGCAGAACCGGAAGAACCCTGCGCATGGAAGCCTCCTGGGAGTTGAATGGCGGATAGTTGACTGCCATTCTAGCGTGAAGGCTTCCGTGCGCACTTGCTCGGGTATTTTGTATAAGTTCGCGCCACGAACCCGGGCCCAACTACTCTATCGCGGCGTATGAATACGTGGTCTATCTAGGCCCGATCCTGCTTACATCCCAGCAATGTTCTGCAGCGCTACCTTGCTCGGAATCTCAAGAATCGATCCGTGGAACGCAACCAGCCGGCGGCTCTTGAACGTCGACAGCGTGCGTGTAACGGTCTCACGCGAAGCGCCGATGAATTCGCCGATCTCTTCGTGCGTGAGAGAAAACCGGAAGCGCATCCCGTTCTCGGTCTTCTGCCCGCTCTCGCTCCACTCCAGCAGAAGCCGCGCCAGTTTCTCCGGTGCAGAACCAGCCAGCGCAACTGTGCGAAGCTGCTCGCAAGCTACCTTGTACTGCAGGCTGAGCTCCTGTGTGACCACCTGGTAGACCTCAGGATGCCGCGACATAAAGTTCAGAAACTGATCGCGCTCGATTACTGCGATGCGCGTCGGATACAGAACCTCGGCCGTCATCTCGCTGGGCATACCCGACAGCACTGACGAGAGGCCGAGCACTTCACCAGCCTTGGCGATCGAGAGAATCAGGCGCTTGCCGTCGCTCGAATTGATCGACAGTTTCACTTCGCCGGAGATGACGATGAAGATGCCGGCAGGGATCGACTTCTCTGAGAAGAGCAGTTGTCCCGGCTGATACAACGTCGGGAATTCCATCGACTCGAGGTCGCGAAGGGCCGAGGGAGAGAGCTTCTTGAAGAACTCGCCGGGCCGCTGAACTTTGGAACCAGTGATCGTTTCGCGCATCGTTTGCATCGTTATTCTCCCTCTTCCACTAGTGCTGTCTTGTTCGCAGTAACTTCTTCAGCCAGAAATTGCGTCCACGGTGTAGTGGCAACCAGCTCAGCATGCGTCTGAGCGTATATGTCTCGTAGCACCTGCTTGCCGTTCGCGTCTGCGTAAGTGACGTTATGCAGATCGATGATGAGTTTCTTCGATTGCAACCGCGGAGCAGCTTCCAACCACACTCGGTCGAGTTCACTCGCCCACGGACCTGCTACTCGTCCTTCCAACATCATCTCGAGTGTTTCGGCCTTATCTTGAATCGTGATTCGCAACGTATTCAGGCCTCCCATCAGCCTTGCCCTCTATAAGGCATGCAGCGTGCCAAACTTGTGTGACGAGCGAAAGCCGCGTTGTTTGTGGCTGATTCTGAAAGGCTTATTTTTTATCAGAGGTGAGAGGAATCACTCGTGACGAAGGCCAAGCTGACGAAGTGACGATGACGACATATCGTCACCAGACGAGATCTCGTCACAACAGTCATCGTCACCGGGTCGTCACGAACATTAAAGCCGCGCAAAACGCGTGGGCGTTGACAGTGCCACAAGGCGTGGAGCACAGGCTGCACTAGAATCTAACGAAGTTGAGCCTAATAGAGTTTTTGCTGTGTTTGGGAGAGCAATGATCATTGGTCTTGGTTGGTTCGAGAGATGGTGTATCGACTGGGTTGGGATTTCGCGATTGATCGTGCTCGTGTTGCTACCAGTGGCCGCTCAGGGATCAGGTATTCGACACATCGTGATCCCAGCCGACGGCAGTGGACCGAGACTTCTGGCGGAGCTTTGGACACCGTGTGCGACTCCAGCACAGGCAAGGGTTGTGGACCGCAGCGGGATCCCAACAACGATGCATGTGGTTGAGAATTGTCCGGTCACGCGCCAGAGACTTCCGCTCGTCGTGATCTCTCATGGAATGTTCGAGGACAGATATAGCCACTTCGATACGGCCGAGTTTCTGGCTGATGCCGGCTTTGCCGTTGTAGCTATCAACCACTCGCAGGATTCCACACTCGATATCGGCGGGAAATCAGCGGACGATATGTCAGCATTCTTCGTTCGACCCATCGATATCAAGCGAACGATTGATTTCTTTGAACATCATCCATTCGCTCGCGCCGATATCGATATGCGTCACATCGGCTTTTTCGGGTTTTCTCGCGGCGGCTACACGGGGCTGGTTCTAGCGGGAGGAACGCCTGACTTCAATACATTGGTGATCCAGTGCCCTCCGGTTGTACACATGTGTGCTCAGATCCGCGATCACCAGATTCCTCACCACGCTTCAGGATACGAGCCACGCATATCGGCCTATGTCATCGCGGACCCTGTCGATTTCTTTCCGCACAAGTCGAGTTTGGAGAAGGTTCATGTTCCAGTTCAACTGTGGAGTTCGGAACTGGGTGGTATGGGAGTAAGACCTCAGGAAGTGTCTGCCGTAGCAGGGAATCTCCCAGGAAAACCCGAATTTCATCTGGTTGCCGGCGCTACTCATCTGTCGTTTGATTGCCCTTGTTCTGAAGAAGCCAAGTCGGCCAACCGCACGATTGTTTGCGTCGATCCACCTGGCTTCGACAGAGTCGCATTTCACAGAAAGTTCAATGAACAGGTGGCTACTTTCTTTCGGAAGCACCTCGCAGGTTGAACACGAGTTGTGCCCGGACTCCCTTTCCTACCTCGAACTTTCCAAGGTCTGGAGGTCGACTTTGCGTACGAGAGCACGATTCCTCCGATCGAGCGCCAGAGGGAGTCGCGATAGGGGATGCGAACGAGAAGCAGGCTTATCACTTCCGATGAATCGGCTTGTGTTTGCCTGTTTAGGACAGGAGCGATCCTTAGCCCGCGATTCCTATATATAGTCGCCACGCTCGATGCCAAGTTTCTTCAGCTTCGAGTTCAGCGTAGTACGTTTCAACCCGAGACGGGCAGCGGCGCCGTCAGCTCCGCCGATCTGGCCCTCGGTCTCCCTCAGCACGCGAAGAATATGCTCACGCTCGGCAGCGTGCAGAGTGGGATTGGTCCGCTCCAGTTCTTCCTCTTCTTCGGCCACCTTCGTCTCGAGTTCGGCCAGCGGAACGTACAGCTCAGATCCGCGCGTGAGAATCACAGATCGCTCGAGGAAGTTTTCCAGTTCGCGTATGTTTCCCGGCCACGGCCACCGGCAGAGTGCCTGCATCGTCTGCTCAGGGATGGAAGTGATGTTCTTGCCCATTCGCCGGCTGAGACTTGTAACAAAGTGCCGAACTAGAACAGGGATGTCTCCCGTTCTGTCGCGAAGCGGAGGAGAGAAAATCGGAAACACCTTCAGCCTGTAGAAGAGGTCGCTGCGAAACTGTTTCTCCGCTACCATCTGCCCCAGATCGCGATTGGTCGCCGCGATCAGGCGCACGTTCACCGGAATCGGCCTGTTTCCACCGAGCCGCTCAATCTCTCTCTCCTGCAGCGCGCGCAACAGCTTTGGCTGCAGATCAAGCGGCAACTCTCCTACCTCGTCCAAAAACAGAGTGCCTTCATGGGCAAGCTCGACGCGCCCCATCTTGCGTGCAATCGCGCCCGTGAAGGCCCCCTTTTCATGTCCGAAAAGTTCGCTCTCGAGCAGGCCCGCCGGGATCGCGGCACAATTTACCTTTACAAACGTTCGTTCGCTGCGCCCGCTAAGCCTGTGAATGGCGCGAGCCAGCAGTTCCTTGCCTGTACCGGTCTCACCCTGGATCAGCACAGTTGCATCCGTTGGAGCTACCGTTTCTATCTGCTTCAGAACCTGGCGCAAACCGCCGCTCTCACCCACGATGTCTTCGAATCGGTTCTCGAGGTTGATCTCCTCTTCGAGGTATAGCTTCTCCTGCCTCAATCGATCCCGCAACTCGGCGATCTGCCGGAACACCATTGCGTTGCTCACGGCCATCGCCACCTGGTCCGCCACCTGGACCAGCATTTCTACCTCGCGATTGGTGAAGGCGCCTTCTTGCCGACTGGCCACCGCAAGTGCCCCCACCGCAACCTCGCGATGGATCAATGGCACCCAGCAGCCCGACTTCATTCCTATTCCTGTAAGGTGAGCCGCGCCCGCAGCAAGATCCGAATCCTGAATGCGATTGAGAACCAGCGGCTCGCGCGTTCTAAATGCCGTTCCGGCTGGCGAGCCATCGAGCGGCAAACGCACATCCGATTGCTGAGGGCTCCCTTCGTTGATGGCGAGGAATTGCACCATTAACGTGCTGGACTTCTCGTCATAAAGGCCGAGCGTCGCGGCATCCAGCGGAAGAACTTCAGACAGGCTCGCTGCAATTGCGCTCAGGAGCTTCCGCACATCCATGTTCGCAAGCAATGCCTGGCTCAGTTGCAGCATCACCGCTTCTTCGGCACGCTTCCGATCCGTGAAGTCTCGCGTCACCTTCGCGTATCCGGTCACCTCCCCGGAAGCAGTATCCCGAACCGCGGTCAGCACCACATTCGCCCAGAATCGCGTGCCATCCTTGCGAACCCGCCAGCCCTCATGCTCCACCCGTCCGCGTTGTGCCGCCAGTTTCAAGAGTTCAGCCGGACGATCTCGGTCAATATCATCCTGCGTGAAGAATCGCGAGTAATGCTTTCCGATAATCTCGTCGGGAGTGTACTGCTTGATCCGCTCCGCGCCGGGGTTCCACGTTGTAATGTAACCGCCTTTATCGAGCAGATAGATTGCGTAGTCCCTCACGCCATCCAGTAGTGAGCGAAGCTGCAGGTCCTTGCGGCGGACCAGGTCCTGCGCCTCACGTTGCTCCGTCACGTCGCGAATAATGCTGAGCACGGCCATGCCCTGCGGCGTAGCCAAAGGCTTGAGCATGATATCGACGGGAAACTCTGAACCGTCTTTTCGCAACCCGTAGAGGTTCAAGGCCGCACCCATCTGCCGAGCGCGTGGATGGGCATGATAGTTTTCGCGGTGAGAAGGATGATTGCGGCGGAACCGCTCCGGCACCAGATCTTCGACAGTTTTTCCGGTCAGTTCGCCTTGAGTGTAACCAAACAATTCCACTGCGCGCGGGTTTGCCGCACGGATATTGCCACTGGCATCCGTGACAACGATTGCGTCAGGAGAAATATCAAACAGGTTCTCCAGCGCAGATTGAGCGAACTCGGCCCGTTCAGTCCCAGCCGTAGCCGCTGCGTCCTGTTCCGGGGAATCAGAAAGGCGCATTCAGGCTCCAACCTTATTCGTTGCAAAGGATACGCCCTTGGGTTACGGCATGCAAACGAATGGCAGGTTCCTCTATTATCGCTCATTTCTGACGCTCAGCTCTTTGCTTTGCGCTTTCTCGCCGCTCCCTTTGCATGGTCCGACAATGCTTTATGTGAGGCGGTGCTTTTAGGCTCCCGCTGCATCGCTTTCAACCGGGCTCAGCCACGCGCGCTCGAGCCCTCCGCTTCGGCCTTCGGATCATTGCGTCCCTTCTCGAGGTCCTTTTCCGCTTTGTTACGTGTCGATTCGCTTGCCTTTCCCCGAGCCGGTGGCTTCAGGGGAACTCCCGCTCGCCGGGCCTTGCTCAGGCCGATCGCAATCGCCTGCTTTGGCGATCGCGCTCCATGCTTTCCTTCTCGCACATGCTCAATCTCCTCCCGAACAAATTCCCCAGCTGCTGTCGAAGGAGACTTGCCTTCGCGCAGATCCTCTTTGGCGCGCTGCATAGTTGCTTTCTCGGGCATACTCACCTCCTATCTCTTCGATGCTGTTGTCACTACATAGCAAGACAAGTTGAGCTGGCGGACACCGGCATCAAGGTCAACTCCCCTCACCCGATGGTCAAGGACGGCACTGGGTAGATCCAACGAACCGCCGGACCTGAGCGAAGGCGGCAAGACAAGCGCGCTGCTCGCAACTCTGCCTTCGCACGGCCCTAGCGGCGGCTACTTCCATCACGGCAAGCCTCTTCCCTGGTAGTCCAAATCTCCATCGAGACTTCCGAGTGGCTTCCTTGATCCTCGAACGCCCGCTGCGGGACGATACAATCACTCCAGTCTCCGGAGGAACGGATCTTGATTGACAAGCGGTGGTTCTTCGTCGGCGTGTTGGTAGTCGGCGTCTTCCTTGCCGTCATTGTTCTGCTGCCGTTCTTTCTGAATGCGGATGCGTTCAGGCCCACCATAGAGACACAGCTTTCCAATTCCCTTGGGCGTACCGTCACCATGGGCAAGCTCTCGTTCTCTCTTATGCAAGCCAGCCTGATCGCAGACGAAGTCGTAATTTCAGACGACCCTGCTTTCAGTGACGTTCCATTTCTACAGGCGAAGGCGCTCGCAGTTGGGATTGAGATCATTCCCTTGCTTTCGCACCGCGAGGTGCGCATCACCGGGCTCACCCTTGATACTCCTTCCATTCAGCTCATTCAACACGCCACAGGTAAATGGAACTTCTCCAGCCTGGGTTCTGGAGCTTCGCAATCTGCGCTTCCGCCAGAGCTGAGGACTGTTCCCGATCTCACCGTCAAGGTGCTCAAGATTGTGAACGGCAGCGCCTTGGTTTCTTCCATTCCGCAATCTGCCAAGCCGTTTGGGTACAGCGAAGTTAATCTGACCGCAAAGCAGTTCTCGTTTTCGAAATCATTTCCCTTCGAGCTGTCTACCAAACTCCCCGGAAGCGGGACCCTGAATCTAATTGGCGATGCGGGGCCGATCTCCCTGCAAGATGTCTCGCAAACTCCCTTTCACGGCAAACTACAGGTTCGAGAATTCAATCCCGTGGCTGCAGGCATTGTCGATCAAAGCAAGGGCATTTCAATGTCCGGCGACATCGACGCGGATCTCACGTCTGATGGCGCCAACGCGAGCAGCATCGGCAAGCTCAAGGCATCGCAAATGAAACTCGTCCCGAAAGGCTCCCCCGCTCAGGAGCCGGTCGACATCGACTACTCCATCTCACAGAATCTCGTCACGCGCGAGGGCAACGTCGCGGATATCGCCATTCACGCCGGCTCCTCCGTCCTTCATGTGAAGGGAACTTTCAAGCCTTCTACTGAAGGCCTGATGCTGAATCTGCACCTTTCCGCGCCCGCTTTGCCGATTAACGAAGTAGGGCGATTGCTGCCGGCTGTTGGTATGCGCCTTCCGAGCGGCTCGTCACTTGAAGGTGGCACACTGACTGCGAACATCGCCATTACCGGGCCTGCGACGGCCGCTACCATGACTGGGCCGGTGGAAGTGGACAACACGAGGCTCGCAGGATTTGATCTCGGCTCCAGGATCGAAGGGCTCAACCCGCTCCCAGGCTCGAGCGGAGGCACCGACATCCGGGTTCTTAAGGCCACCGTGAACTCCTCGCCGCAAGACACTCGTCTGAGCGACATCTCTGCAGAGGTTCCGCCGATTGGAACAGCAAGCGGCAACGGCAATGTTGCATTGCCAGGCGAACTCGATTTTCGCCTCACCGCGAAGCTGACTTCGGCAGCAGGTCGCAGCATTCCGATATCGATATCAGGCACCGCTGCTAACCCGTCGATCCGTGCCAACACCGGCGCCGCCCTCCGGTAGCATTCCGCTTTTGAAGCGGGACATCATCGCTCCCCGCCTCGATCGAATCTCTCGCCGGCCGCTACAGCCATTTAGAATGGCCGACGTACAACATCGCAGAATATCGCACATTGCGCAGAGCACAGTCGTAGACATTTACTCGCGCCGAGGAACCCTTTGAGATGAATGCAACTCTTCGCGTCGCCCTTGCTTCGCTCGTGATCATTCCGGCTTATCTTTCTTCCCAGCAGCCACGACACTACACCGACGCTGACTATGCCAACGCCGAGAAGTTCATGGCCTACAACGTGAATCCCCTTGCCTATAAAGGACAGGTCAACGCACAGTGGCTGGACGATGACCGGTTCTGGTACCGCGAAGTTGACAGCACGGGAATGACCTATGTCGCTATCGATCCGGTGAAGGGCTCCCGATCTCCTCTCTTCAATCAGGAGAAGCTAGCCGCAGCTCTCAAGTCTGTATCAAAAACGGGCTCCGATGCGAAGCACCTCCAACTCTCCGATATTTCTCTAACCAACAGTGATCGCACCCTCACGTTCACTTCTCACGGCGCCACCTGGCAGTGCGAAATCGCAAACAGTTACTCCTGCAAGCTGATCTCCGGCGGTCCGCCTGCAAAGGGCGAAGCACCACGCCCGCCTCTCACGCTATCGCCTGACCGAAAGCTAGGTGCCTTCATCCGCGACTGGAATCTCTGGGTCCGCAACCTCGAATCCGGTGCGGAAACACAGCTCACAACCGATGGCATCGAGAACTTCGGCTATGCCACTGACAATGCCGGATGGAAGCACTCCGACTTTGCCATCCTGCTCTGGTCGGCCGACTCGAAGAAGATTGCCACCTTCCAACAGGACCAGCGAAAGACAGGCGAGATGTACCTGGTGCCAGTCACCAACACGCATCCGAAGCTCGAAGCCTGGAAGTACCCGCTGGTGGGCGACAAGGAAGTAACCATGATCGAGCGCGTCATCATCGACGTGCCTTCGCGCAAGGTGATCCGCCTCAAGATGCCGCCTGACCAACACCGCTCTACGCTGTGCGACGACATCGCATGCGACGGCGATACCCTCGCCGATGCGGAGTGGAGCCCAGACGACAAGCATCTCGCCTTCGTGTCCACCTCGCGCGACCACAAGCAGGAATGGCTGCGCGTAGCCGATGCTGAGACCGGAGAGGTTCGCGCAGTCATGACCGAAAAGGTGCTCAAGTTTTATGAGAGCGGCAATGGCAAGATCAACTGGCATTACCTTCCCGAGTCGAACGAGTTTCTCTGGTTCAGCGAACGCGATGACTGGGGCAATCTCTACCTTTATGACCTGAACACCGGCAAGCTGAAGAACCAGATCACTCGAGGACCCGGCAACGTCACCCAGGTCCTGCATGTCGATGAGAAGGCGCGCACCATCTACTTCGTTGGTGTTGGACGCGAAAAGGATCGCGATCCTTATTTCGAGCACTACTACATCGTGAAGTTCGACGGCTCCGGCCTGAAACTCCTCACGCCAGAGAATGCCACCCATCGCATCAAGGTTTCGCACGACGGCCGCTTCTTCACCGACACCTACTCAACCCCGACGCAGCCGCAGATCACGGTAGTCCGCAATCGCGACGGAAAGACCTTGATGGACGTGGCGAAGCAGGACATCGCGCCACTCACCGCCGCGGGCTGGCAGCCACTCACACCCATTACTGTGAAAGGTCGTGACGGAAAAACCGACGTCTACGGCTTCATGTTCAAGCCGACACATTTCGATACCTCCAGGAAGTACCCGATCATCAACTACGTCTACCCCGGACCGCAGATTGGCTCCTCCGGCGGTCGTGAGTTCCGCGCTGCGCATGGAGACATGCAGGCTCTTGCCGAGCTTGGATTCATTGTCGTTTGCATCGATGGTATGGGCACTCCGTTCCGCTCAAAGTCTTTCCACGAGGCCTACTATGGCGATCTCGGTGACAATACCATTCCCGATCAGATCGCGGGCATGAAGGAATTGGCAAAGCAATACCCGTTCATCGATCTCGATCGCATCGGAATCTGGGGCCACTCCGGCGGAGGCAATGCAACCGGCGCGGCTCTCCTGCACTACCCTGACTTCTTCAAGGTCGGCATCGCAGAGAGCGGCAACCACGACCAGCGCGACTACGAAGACGACTGGGCCGAGAAGTGGGCCGGCATCGAAGAAAAGAAGCCCGACGGCACCAGCAACTACGATTCGCAGGCCAATCAGAACTTCGCCAAAAACCTGAAGGGCCATCTGCTCCTCGCGCACGGCACCATGGACGACAACGTTCCGCCCAACAACACGCTCCTGCTCGTCGATGCGCTCATCAAAGCCAACAAGGACTTCGACCTCATCCTGATACCTAACGCAGCACACGGTTATGGCGCCGCTTCACAGTACATGATGCGTCGTCGCTGGGACTATTTCGTTCGCTACCTGGCTGGAGGCATTCCGCCCAACGAGTACCAGACCAAACCGTATTCCGAGACCATGAAGATCATCCGTGGTGGGCCCGACGGAGATGAGTAGCCATAGCGCACATCTAGTCGCGAGCATAATTGTTTTTTGCTGTTTGGAGGCGTTCCCAAATGAGTAAGTCAGCATTTGCCGTTCTTGCCCTGTGCTCGAGCTTTGCCTTCGCCCAGAGCACTTCTTCACCCGTACAAAGCAACGGGAAGTTCGCCGGTCTGGCCGAGCAATTCATCCACGAGACGCTCGCGCAATCGCCGTCAAGCGCCTCACAAGCCGGATACCACCACTACCGGAATCCGAAAACGGGCAAAGACCTTGCTCTCGATTCCCTTCTCGACGATGTCAGCCCTGCGGGCTTCGCAGCTCAGCGGGAGCTCTACACGAAATGGCGCGGTCGCTTCCATACCGAAACTCCCGTCGCATCTCTCAGTGCAGAAGACGCTGCCGACTGGCGACTCATCGACGACCAGATCGCGCTCAATCTTCTCGAGCTCGATCAGATCCAGAACTACCGCCACAACCCCACTGTCTACGTTGAACTCCTGGGCTCCGCTCTCTTCCAGCCCATGACAAGCGATTACGCGTCCGAGGATGTGCGTCTCGGCGATGTGCTCTCCCGCGTCGCCGCAACTCCACATTTCCTCGAGCAGGCACAGAGCGTACTCGTCGACGCCGACCCGATATTCATCAAGGTCGCCGCCGAAGAAAACGAAGGCAATATCAGTCTGATTCAGGACACAATCGCAGCCGCCGTTGCAAAGACTCCTGCACTGAAGTCCCGTTTCGACAAGGCTGCCCCGCCCGCCATTGCGGCCCTCAAGTCTTTCAACCAGTGGCTGAAATCCGATCTGGCGAAGCACAAAACCGATCGCACCTGGCGCCTCGGCAAGCGGTTCTACGATCAGAAGTTCCGCCTGGTCATGGAGACCGACATCACTCCTGAGCAACTACTATCCACGGCGGAATCCGAATTCAGCAAAACGCGGTCGGAGATGCTGCAGATCGCACTTCCGCTACACAAGCAGTACTACCCCGACCACGACGATCACGCGTCCCTGTCTCAGCAGGAACGCGAAGACAAAATCATCAGTGAAGTTCTGCAAAAGATAGCCGACGATCACCCCAACCGCAACGCTCTGCTCGAAACCGCCAAAGAGGACCTCGCCGGCATCCGTCAGTTCATCATCGACAAGAAAATAGTCACCCTGAAATCGCGTGACAACCTCAAGGTGATTCCGACTCCGGAGTTCGAACGCGGAATCTATTCCGTTGGCGGCTTCCACTCCGCCCCACCGCTCGATCCCAACGCCGAAGCCGAGTACTGGGTCACTCCCATTAGTTCCAACACTCCCGAGGCCAGCGCCGAATCGCGCCTGCGTGAATACAACAACTGGGTTCTCAAATGGCTCTGCATTCACGAAGCGCTCCCGGGTCACTACGTCCAGGCCGAGCACGCCAATGACGTCCAGCCCGTCACCCGCCGACTTGTTCGCGCACTCTATGGAAATGGCGCATACGTGGAGGGCTGGGCCGAATACATCGCGCAGAACATGATGCAGCAAGGCTTCGCCAACAACGATCCCCGCTATCGGATCAGCTATCTCAAGGTCTGGCTTCGCGCCATTGGCAACAGCATCCTTGATATCCGCCTGCAAACCATGGGCATGACAGACGACCAGGCCATGCACTTCATGATGGACGACGCGTTCCAGACCCGCGCCGAGGCAGAGGGCAAGCTGCAGCGTGCAAAGCTTAGCTCCACCCAGCTCCCCACTTACTTTGTTGGCACCGAAGAATGGTGGCGTCTGCGCCGAGCGTACGAAACAGCAAAAGGCAAAAACTTTACACTTGCTGACTTCCACGATCGCGCGCTCGATGAAGGCGCCCTTCCCGTGCCCTGGCTGAAGGACATTCTCCTACGCAAACAGTAGCCTCATTGACTTCAAAACAGGTCAAAGGTATATTCCATCCATGGGTATTCGCCGCATGCCGGTTTTCTGTGTCGCGTGTTGTCACGCGGGCAGCCGGTCGTGCGGGTGAGCTAAAACAAGCTTAAACCGATCCCATACGGCCGCTCAGCAATGCTGAAGCGGCATTTTTGTTTCTGGACTGACATGCAGGCACTTCCCCACAACACGCGCCTCTTCACTCTAGACGCCGCCCGGCCGTCGATGCGCTGTTGTTGCTGTCGCTATAACGACTCAGCCCGCTGAACCCAGCCCTCTAGGCTGCTTCAGGTCAATTCAAACCCGGCAACTCAAGCCGGGTCCTCCAAAACTGAACGACTTTCAGGAGACTACGTGAATCTCTCACTCAGGCTGTCCCCCATTGCCTCTTTGCTGCTCTTCTCATCCGCTCTGGCAGCACACTCTCAGGTGGTTGGCGCCACCATCACCGGCACGGTGCACGATTCATCTGGCGCATCGCTCAGCGCCGCCACTGTCACAGTCAAACAATCCGAAACCGGCGCTATACGCACTCTCACCACCGACGCTGAAGGACGCTTCTTCGCGCCTTCAGTTCCTATCGGCCCATACATCATCACCGCCGAGCACGACGGCTTCGCACCCACTCAACAAGCCGCAACATTGGCGGTCGGCCAGAGTCTTCAACTGAATTTCGTTCTTGGGGTAGCATCCGTCCAGCAGGCAGTCGAAGTCACCGCCGACGGATCCACCGTAAACACCACCACACAGCAAACCGCCGGACTGGTCGACGAACGCCAGGTCAAGGAGCTTCCTCTCAACGGACGCAGCTACGACGGCCTGCTCACGCTTAATCCCGCTACAGTGAACTACACCAGCGAGCGTTCCGGCAGCGTCGGCACGTCCAACTCGTCCGTCGGCAACATGTTTGCCGTCAGTGGTCGACGTCCGCAGGACAACCTCTTCCTCCTGAATGGCATTGAATACACCGGTGCATCCTTGATCAACGTCACGCCCGGCGGGACCAGCGGACAGTTACTCGGAGTCGACGCCGTGCGCGAATTCAACACCTCGACTGACACCTACGGCGCGACCTACGGCAAGCGAGCCGGCGCGCAGGTAAGCATCGTCACTACCAGTGGAACCAACAAGCTTCATGGTACGGCATTCGAGTTCATCCGCAACAGCGCTCTCGATGCGCGTAACTACTTCGACCAGGGCGCAATCCCCAACTTCCAGCGCAACCAGTTCGGCGCCTCTCTCGGTGGCCCGATCAAAACCAACAAGCTTTTTCTCTTCGGCAACTATGAAGGCTTCCGTCAGAACTGGGGCCTCAGTTCCGTCACCCTCGTTCCGGATGCCCGGGCTCGCCTCGGGTACCTACCAGACTCAGCCGGCAACGAGTACTACGTCGGCGTAGATCCCTCCGTCGCTCCTCTGCTCGCTCTGTGGCCTGAGGCGAACGGTCCTGAACTCGGCAGCGGCATTGCCGAATCGTTCTCGCACCCGCCGCAACATATCCGTGAAGACTTCGGCACCACCCGCTTCGACTACAACGTCGGACCAAAGGATCTTCTCTTCGCCGTCTACACAATCGACGACAGTACCGCGAACACTCCCACGCAGAACCCGCTGAGCCTCATCGACGAGAGCCTTCGCGAACAGGTCGCGAGCATCCAGGAGCAGCACGTCTTCTCGCCCGCGCTGCTCAACACGGCGCGCTTTGGCTACTCGCGAGCCAGCTACTTCTTCACGGGCTACTCACCAGTCGAGCTGCCAGGATGGGTGGCAGGCAAGCCGATCGGCGTCATCATCATTAGCGGAAGCACTGCATCGAACGGCGCGTCCCAGATCTCGCAGGCGGGACTGAATGTTGGTTCGAACAACACTGCTGCCCGCAACCTTTTCACGTTCGATGATCACGTTTACTGGTCGCGCGGACGTCATCAGCTCGAAGGCGGTGTGTGGCTGCAGCGCATCCAGTCGAACGATCTGCTTGCTCAATATCAGTACGGGCAGGCTGCGTTCAGCAATCTTCAGTCATTCCTGCAGGGCACGGTGAAGACATTTACGGTGGTCCCGGCCCCGACTGAGCTTGGGTGGCGCATGCTGGCGGGCGCTGCCTTCCTTGAAGACACAATCAAGATAACGCCGCGCTTTGAACTTCGCGCGGGGTTCCGGTCAGAATCAACCAACGGCTGGAACGAGGCGCAGGGTCGCGCAGCCAACTACGCAATTGAGAACGGGGTGCTGCAGACGGATCCTGTCGTCGGCTCTTCGGCCCTGACGACCAATCGGGCGAAGTTCCTGCCTGAACCGCGCGTCGGCTTTGCATGGGATGTATGGGGGAATGGCAAGACTGCGGTGCGCGGCGGCTTCGGGCTCTACTACGGCCTGCTCGACACACTGGATTACCGCCTCGATCAGACAGCCCCATTCAACACCGCGCAGACCCTCTCGAATGTACCCGTGTCGAGCCTGCAGATCACGCCCGGAAGCACACCCCCATCTGGAAGCAAGGTCTCGCCCAGCAACGTGCAGCCGGACATCGACACCCCTGCAGTTCTGAACTGGAGTCTGCGCATTGAGCAGCAGGTGTTGCCGCACACTTCCGTCACAGTGGGCTACATCGGTTCCCACAGCTACCACCAGATCCTGTCTGAAGACATGAACGAGCCCGTGCCCACATATCTTGCGGATGGCAGCGCCTTCTATCCCGCGGAATCGAAGAACGCAAACCCGGCGCTTGCGAACACCACTTCGTGGGTTTCTCAAGGTGTAGGTCTTTACAATTCGCTGGTTGTAGATGTGCGGCGTTCGTTCTCCGGCGGACTCCAGTTCCGCGGCAACTACACCTACTCGAAGAACCTCGATGATGGGTCGGCCTGGAACACCAGCGTCAGCGGCAATACGCCGGCCTTTGTGATGTTCCCGCTGAACCCCAAGCTCGACTGGGGTCCGGCGGCTACGGATGTGCGGCATGTGGCGTCATTCAACGGCAGCTATGAGCTACCGTTTGGTCCCAAGAGGCGTTACCTGCAGCATGCTTCCCGGCCGGTGCGCTTCATCGCATATGGCTGGGCCGCGAGCGCGATCTTCAACGTGCAGACTGGATTTCCTTTCACGCCGCAGCTTGGGTACAACCCCACCGGCAACGGCGACACGCGTAACCCGGTGCGGCCGAACTGGAATCCGGACTTCAAAGGAGATCTCTACCCAAGGTCGGTGAATCAGTATTTCAACTCTGCTGCCTTTCTGCCGCCGGCACCCGGAACCTATGGCAACGTTTCGCGCGATGCGCTGACCGGCCCGGGACTTACCCAGCTTGATTTCTCGGCAACGCGCAACGCGCGCCTCACGGAGCGCCTGGGATTCCAGTTCCGTGCGGAGTTCTTCAACATTCTGAATCACACGAATCTGTCCACGCCCAACGAGGTGGTGTACACTTCCGCGACCTCCGGAATCTCTCCAACCGCCGGACTCGTAACCTCCACCTCAACCACCTCGCGCCAGATCCAGTTCGGCGCCAAGCTTCAGTTCTGATCAGAGGGGACAACAACAAGCGCCGATGGCGAAGTGGCTAACGCGCAGGTCTGCAAAACCTGCATTCGCGGGTTCGATTCCCGCTCGGCGCTCCAACTCCAATCCGTAGCTGACTCTTCTCCCTTAGGTCCTCGCTGGGACCGGTCCGGGTAGCCATCGTCTACCCGGACGTTTTATCGTCGAGGCTGCTATGCCCGCCCCCCATAATTCCGAACCAGCCCAGATACTGAACCTGCCCATCGGCACGGGAGCCACCGGCCTTCGCACCGAGACCGATTCCATGGGGCCGATCGATGTTCCTGCCCAGCACTACTGGGGAGCGCAGACCCAGCGATCTCTTGTCCATTTCGCCATCGGCGACGATCGCATGCCGGTCGAAGTCTGTCACGCTTATGCACACATCAAGAAAGCTGCCGCGCTCGTCAACGCCGAACTAGGTGAAATGCCCGAGTGGAAGGCTCTACTCATCGCGCGCATTTCAGACGAAATCATCTCCGGCGCGCTCGACAGCGAATTCCCTCTCAGTGTGTGGCAAACCGGCTCCGGCACGCAGACCAACATGAACGTCAACGAGGTCGTCAGCAACCGGGCCATCCAATTGACTGGCGGCAAGCTGGGCAGCAAACATCCCATCCATCCCAATGAGGACGTCAATCAGTCGCAATCATCGAACGACACTTTCCCCACCGCGATGCACATCGCCACCGTGCTCGCGTTCGATGCGCAGCTCATCCCGGCCGTTACCGAACTCAAAGACGCTATCTGGACCAAGGCCCGCGAGTGGGTCGACGTCGTCAAGATCGGCCGCACTCACCTGCAGGACGCCACACCGCTCACCGTCGGGCAGGAATGGTCGGGCTACGCCACGCAACTCGAAGACGCGCTGCTTGCGCTGCGCGGATCGATGCAGGGACTCTACCGTCTCGCCATCGGCGGCACCGCAGTCGGCACGGGCCTCAACGCGCCAGAAGACTTCGGTCCCAGCGTCGCAGCGATGCTCGCCGTGTTCCTGCATCATCCCTTCGTCTCGGCCCCGAACAAATTCGCCGCGCTGGCATCGCTTGACGCAATGGTTGCCGCCAGCGCCGCTCTGCGCGGGCTTGCCGTCGTGCTGATCAAGATAGCCAACGACCTTCGCTGGCTCGGCTCAGGACCGCGCGCAGGCCTTCGCGAACTCAGCCTGCCAGAGAACGAGCCCGGAAGCTCGATCATGCCCGGCAAGGTAAACCCCACCCAGCAGGAAGCTATGATCATGGTCTGCACACAGGTGTTCGGCAATGACACCGCTGTCGCCTTCGCCGGATCGCAGGGAAATTTCGAGCTGAACGTTATGCGTCCGGTCGTCGTCCGCAACGTCCTCCACAGCACGCGCATACTCGCCGACGCCTGCCGCCAGTTCAGTAGGCATGGCATCGAAGGCATCAAGCTCAATCGCGAGCAGCTCGATCGCAACGTCAAGGAGTGCCTGATGCTGGTGACCGCGCTCAGTCCCATCATCGGCTACGACAAGGCCGCGCAGATCGCGCACGATGCGCTGGCGCAAAACCTCACGCTGCGGGAAGCCGCTCTCGCCAGCGGTCACATCAATGCCCAGGACTTCGACCGCGCCACCGATCCCCGAAAGATGGTTGGGAATCCCCGACGCGATCTTGGAATTGTCTGACGACGCCGTACAGCCGGAGTGGCTCATCACTTCCCTGTCTGGATCTTCTTCTGCCCGTCGGGCCTGGGGACAAAAACGTCCTGCCACACCAGCCCGCATTCTTTCACCATTTGCATTGGATACTCGAGGCGGCCCAGGTTTGCACCAGCGTTGTTCGTGCCGAACGAGAACTTCGCCCCCGCCGCCTTGGCCTGCTTGATGAACGACGCGCTGGGGATCTTGTAGCGATTATTGATCTCGATCGCGACATTGTTCTCAATGGCCGCAGCGATGACCTTGCGGCGCCGATCAGGTGTCCAGAGAGTCTGGTAATCCGACGCGATCTGGCTGGGGAGAAATGTCGGGTTGGCGTAGATGTCGATCGGCTCCCGCATCACGCCGAGGATGCGATCGACCAGCATGTCCATAAAGCCCTGCGCATCCGGAATGTCGCCAACCTCCTCGTCGATCCAGAGCCGCATCCGCTTGCCGTGATCATCGGTAAAGGTCATGGCATCGGTGAAGACGTAATCAAATCGCGCAATCGACGCGGGCGAGACAAGCGTCCTCCACTCGCGGCCCTCTGCCTGCAGTGCGATGAAGCAGGGCTGGCCCTTCATGCTTTCGAGGTACTGCTGCACGCTCTCGTCGCTGTGTACCGGGAACCCCAGGCCGCAGTTGATGGCGATACCGTAGTTGATACCGAGACGGCGGGAGTTCTCAAGCGCCTGCTCGATAGTGAGCCCGCCCTTCAGATGCACGTGGTAATCCACTACGGGATAGTTCTCGGTGGAGAGTCGAATCACTTCGCGGTAGAGATCGTCAATAACCGGGCGGTCCGATGAATCGGAAACGGCGTCGTCCCGGAGCGGGCGTACGCGAATATTGCGGAAGTGGGTAGTGCTGCCGGGATCGTGCCCCTGCAACGCAAACGTTCCGTGGTTGAGGACCCGTCCGAACTTTGTGTCCGCCTGGAAAGGCTGCTCAGGCTCGACGTAATCGACAACCAGCATCTCGTTCACGCGCGTCTGCACCCGCTTGCCACGGACCGTGATGGACATCGTGAACCACTCGTTATTCTTTGCGAACGTCTTGTAGACATTGCGAACTCCGTAGAGCGAGCCCGTCTTTTTGCGCTCGAAGTAGCCGGTGAGCGGAGCCCCTGCTTGTTGCTCGTTATTCTCCACCTGCACTTCGAACCCGGCAGAAGGAAAACCGGAGGGCTGAAAAGCGGTGTGGAAGTAGACGCCGGAATTGGAGCCGGGCAGCGTTTTAATCTCGGCTGAAAACTCGAAGTTGCGGAAATCCGCGCCGTGCACCGGGCCTGTATAGAACAAATGCGACCGCTCCCCGTGCGCGACGATCTCCCCGTCCACAACCTTGAAAGAGGCCTCGTGCTCACTGGCCTTCCATCCGTTGAGAGACTTCCCATCGAACAGGGGAATCCAATCCGCTGGTTCACTGGTCTCGCGCGCCCAGGACGAGGCGGCAGCAGATGCGGTGAGCAACATGGCGAGCATTTCGCGGCGATTAAGTTCAGGCATGGGTCTCCAGTGAGCGCTTTCTTGCGAACTGACCATTCTAGATGGTGTTCCAGGTGCGCGATCCAGTCGTACGTCACAAAATCCATTCACGGCGATGCACCGAGGCTTTCTCGCACACGGATTCTGCTGAATGAATCGAGCCGACTCTGAGTTAATCTGTCTCAACATCATCCTCACCAGGACGGGCACACGTGGATACAGAAGAGATTCAGGCGCTTCTCAAGTTAGACATTCTCATCAAGGTTGTAGCGCAGGCAGTGGATGCCGTTCAGCGCGGGCAACTGGAGTTAGCCGAAAAGGGCTTTGCAAGCCTCGTCAGAATCGCCGATTCAGAGCCCGCCACTGTTCTGAGGCACGTGAAACCGCTCGCCCTTCTCGGTCTTGCTCTCATCCGTACCAAGCAAGGCGACCAGGAAAAGGCTCGCTCCCTTCGCGAACAGAGCGTCGCTGCCATCGATGAAGACTGCAAAAAGGTGCCCTTTTGGAACTTCCACTACTTCATGGCTCTCGAGTTCCATCGCCAGCAAGATTTCCGAAACGCGCTTACCTTCTGGGAACTCGCGCTGCAGCTTGCCAAGCCCGAGATAGACCCGATGCTTGTTGCGGAAATGCTGCAGAGCATGGGCGAGTGTTACAGTCGCATGGGACTAGGCGAGTATGCGGCCATTCCTCTGCGAGCGGCCTTGAAGATTCTGGACAAGTTTCCTGAGCATCCCTGGCGCCCCGCAACCATGCTGACGATGGGCAATGCGCTGCGGAAGACCCAGCCCGCGGAGGCGGAGGCCTGGTTTCGACAGGCTGCCGAGATTCACGCCGCCAAGTTGCAGTACCAGTCGGCCGCGCCGGCTTGGGTGAACCTCGGAATCCTCTGCGCAGAACAAGGCCGCTATGATGAGTCCCTTGAGTTCTACGGCAAAGTGCTGCGTCTGCGCGAGAACAATCCCGCCACGCCACCTGAACGGATTGCGTTACTGCACAACAACATCGCAGGCTGCTACCGGCGCATGAAGAAGTTTGCCGAGGCCCTTGCTTCTGTCGATCGCTCCATCAGCCTCTTCCCTGCTTCCGATGCGCAACGTGCCTATGCTTACTCGACCAAGGCGATGACGCTGCGCGATGCTGGCCGTGACGAGGAGGCCGTCGAATGGTTCCGCAATGCTATTGCAGAACGAAAGAAGCAGGCGACCCCGAGTTTCGAAGCGTACCTGGACGACCTGCAAGGTCTGATCGACGCTTTAAAACGTCTGCGTCGCGATGGCGAATTGACTACGGTGGAAGAGGAGTTCCACCAGGTTCGACAGGAGCGGGATTCGATTCAGCGGGCAGAGGCCGGC